>Ga0172369_10000031_pt1 | contig 184933 bp, 192 predicted proteins | sample LakKiv25m_FD_114539 | JGI IMG/M metagenome (GOLD analysis project Ga0172369, IMG submission 114539) | Freshwater microbial communities from Kabuno Bay, South-Kivu, Congo - kab_022012_11.25m | ecosystem: Environmental > Aquatic > Freshwater > Lake | place: Democratic Republic of the Congo... | reverse complement strand
CCCGATCTTTAAATCCGTTTCCCCTTCGATACAAAAGATGAATATATCCGTTCCGGGAGAGTTTTCTTCTGTTGGCGTGCCTTTTTGCGGTTCGATGATCAAAAGCTGGGGAAGCATTTTCTTCTTCCCCGTCTGTTTGGCTAGAATGAAGGCCGATACTTTTTCGTCATAATTAAAGACTTCCGCATCCTTAATCGTCTTTTCATCAAAGGCGACGACTTTCTCTTCGGCATTCTCCAACCCCTTATAAAGTTCTCCCAAGTTTACACTTAATGCGTTGCAGATTTTAAGGTGCGTATTGAGATTGCCGGTTGTCACGCCGTTCTCAATGCGGCTCAATGTGGCCTTGGCAACTCCGGAAAGCTCGGCGAGTTTATCCAGCGTGAGATCTTTTTGTTTCCTCAGTGCTTTAAGTTTTTCACCTAATTTCATATTTCACTCCACGATTGATTGAAAACATTAAAATCTCACCCTTCTCTTAGCTTGCGTCTGATTTTTTGGATACGTTTTGATGAGATTTTGGCCGTGAATTCGCTCATTTCACGAAGCCATTCCATTTTCTGTTTAGGCGGCACCTTCGCCAAGCGCAGAGTTTTTTCCTTTTCTGTCTCCCATTTGAACATGGCTATTTGCCTTTTTTAATGATTTTAAGCTTGGAGATATCGACCATATCTTGGTCTCTGGCTGCAGTTTTCTTCATTATAATCAGATCTTCTATCGAGACGACAGGCAAAAACAGCTTCTGCATTCTGACGATGGCCTTGTTTTTCTTAATGTGTTTAAAGGATATGGGCGTGTCTACAATGATGTCGACTTCCGCCATAGAAGTGGGTTTATAAAAATTGAGGGCTTTCAAATTTTTGTTCTCAATCCAGTCTTTGCGAATTTTTTTATTTGTTATGTCGGCAGGATTCACCGGCAGCTTGGCGCGGAATCCCATTTTTTCTAAAATAGTTATGATTTTCCTTAAATTTTTTTCGGACAATTCGACAACGATATCTAAATCCGATGTATAACGGCTACCTCCCAAAAGATTCAGGGCGATGCCGCCTACGATGACGTAATTGACTTTGTTTTTTTGAAAAGCCCGCAGGACTTCTTCGTATACAAGCATAAAAAAACTGTATCACAAATGGAACAAGAAGTCAAACAAAATTGGAAATATTCTATGAGGAAATTTAAGAAATAGTGTAATTGTATCACGTTGTATTGCAATAAGTTGGAATATTTGTTCCATTTATGGAAAAATATTAGTTGACATAAATGGAACAAAGCGTATACTCGTTATTGCAACAAAATTAGTCCACCCTAAATCAGCAAACATGATCGTATTCGAGTTCAAAGAAAAACTCGCCGAAGAATTCCTCAGAAAAGGCATGCCTCGTCATTGTGGGTTATGTAAAGAGAATGCGGCCTGCAAGCGCCGCAATCCTGAATTTTATTGTTTATGGTTGAAACGCAGGAGAAGATCCATGAAAAGATTACTTTTTGTTATCGGCTTGAGCTTGTTTTTGCTTTTTCCAGTTTCTGCTTTTGCGGTATCGCCAACGTTGGGCGTTGTTTCTCCAGTCAATGCTGTGCTTTCGACAGACAATTATGTCACATTTAGTGTTGCATATAGCGATTCCGATGGCTGGAAAGATATCAAAAAGGCTTATATCCACGTGAACGTGTCGACTAACAAAAAAAATTCATTTGAGGCTTATTATAACCGAGCCGCCAATAAGCTTTATCTGCGAAATGATACAAATACTTCCTGGGGGATAGGGTGTGTTCCGGGAAACGCCCGAGTGCTTGAGAATTCATATGTGAGGATGGATTGTTCTCAAACAAGAATTTCCGGCAGCGGCAAGAAGATGATGGTCCGATGGGTGGTTTCGTTTAAGGAGACGTTTTTAGGTTCGAAGAACATATATCTCTATGTGCAAGATTCACGGGGATTAAAAGCCGGCTGGACAAAAAAGGGGGTATGTACTATCACAGAACCAGGAACAATTATTGGACTCGGCGGAGGAGAGGTCTTTTCGTCTGACGGAAAGACAAAGTTAGTTATTCCTGCGGGAGCTTTATCTGTAGCGCGGGGATTTGAGATCCTTCCCGTTGATTCTCAAACCATGGAAAGCGCCATCCCGGCCCAGGCAATGCTTTTGAATGTTGTTGAGTGCAAGCCTTATGGTTTGGTTTTTAATGTCCCCGTTCAACTTATTTATCGACTGGATCAAGCCGGTATTCCAGGGACACCGGTTGAATTGGGACTCTACGATAGCGTACAGCAAAAGATCAATTCTACGGGGAAGACATCGGCAATTTCTTCAGATGGCTATAGCGTGACTTTTTTGGTGGATCATTTTTCTACATATGCAGCCTTGATGAGCTTTGTTTCTCAGGGCGAGCCGATCGGTGGCGGCGTAAAGATTCCATTGCCGGACCTTTTAACAGGAGCATTCAGTCGAAGTTTTCCGATAGCGGTGGCCCCGGGACGAAAAGGCATACAGCCGTCGCTCGCACTTGTCTATCGGTCTTCAAACGCGAATTCTTGGCTCGGCATGGGGTTTGATTTGAGGGCCGGGCATATCGTTCGTTCCACACGGCTTGGCGTGCCGACCTATGATGACGTCCAAGATACGTTCTATTTAGTCACGGATGCCGGAACAACTGAATTAGTACATCTGGTCGATAATTTGTATCAGGCAAAAATCGAATCTTCGTTTACAAGATTCTACAAGGAAAGCAATGACAGCTGGCGAGCCTTGGGGAAAGACGGCAGCATTTTAAGGTTTGGCGAGAGAGAGGAAAGCAAAGAAGGAGGTCGGGGAGGAACGTTCAGTTGGTATTTGACGAAGACCTTGGACACAAATGGTAATTATGTGAAATACGATTACGCTAAAGATGGCGGGAGAGCCTATTTAGCGCGTATCACTTATACAGGTAATGAAAATTCAGGCGTTGTTGGCAGGAATACGGTTGATTTTGTTTTGGGCGATCGGACGGACCATATATTTAGTTATATTGGCGGGGCCAAGATAGAAACATCCAAGCGTCTCAAAGAGATCCAGGTGAAGTGTAACGGCGATTTGGTTTGGCGTTATATCATCGAATACGGCAAAAGTGACGATACGGATCGTTCGTTAGTGACATCATTCCAGCAGTGCGCAGGAGACGGTGTTTGTTTTCCCAGCCAAATCTTTGAGTATCAGGGCAATGGTTAAGATAGAGGTATTTATGAGAAAAATAGTCTCAGTTGTTTTGACCTGCGCTCACATATTGGTATTCGGCGGCACCAAAGAGGCATTGGCGTTCAGCATGAGTGGTTCAACATTGATGATGCAAAGTGGTGCCGTCGTTCAGGGCGCAGGCAGTCGTGCGGCGTCGAACTTTAGCGTCATCCAGGATGGTTTAGGCGAAGCGTGCGTTGGCGGAGGCCGGGGCGCAACTTTTATTCTGGAAAGCGGTTATATTGCAACAACAAAATCAAATCCGCCTGTATTAGCGCAGACCATCTCTAACCAGAATTGGCAGGAGAATGAAGTTAAAGCGAATGCGTTTGACCTGGATGATTACTTTTTTGGTTTTGACGGCAATGCCTTGGATTATTCGGTCAGCGGCAATCAGAATGTTGTGGTGCAGATCGATCCTGTGACACACGAGGCGAGTTTTTCACAGCCTCCGGGATGGAATGGGACAGAGAAGGTCATATTTAAAGCAGAGGACACGGAAGGAAATTCTGTTTCTTCGAATGAGATAACTTTGCAGGTAGAAGGCGTGGCTAATGCGCCTGTTCTTGACTTCATTCCGGACATTTATGTGGATGAGAGCCAGGAAATTATGATTACACCGCATGCAACCGACTTGGATAATGATGAGATCGTTTATGCATTTAGTGCACCGTTCGACGCGCAGGGCCGGTGGCAGACAGACTTTGATGATGCGGGGATGTATATCATCACTGTCACGGCCACGGATGCCACCGGCCTTGTCGCTAGTCAAGATGTTAATGTCAATGTTAGAAACGTCAACCGTCCGCCCGTTTTAGCAATCTTGCCTGATATTACAGCTCAGGAAGGGCAATTGGTGGTTGTGACTCCTCAGGCGACCGATGCGGACGGCGATGCCGTCGCTTATTATTACTCGTCCCCTCTGGATACGGCAGGAAAATGGCTGACAGGATATGATGATGCTGGTTCGTATTCCTATAGTGTGACGGCTTCAGACAGTATAGATACAGTTACTAAAAATGGGTCTATCGTTGTCAATAATGTCAATAGGTCCCCAGAAGCCGCTTTAACCCTGAGTGCATATACTGTCAATAAAGGTGAAGATGTAGTCATTCGAATTTCGGGCAGCGATCCGGATGGGGATAGGTTAACCTTTGTTTTAAAAAGGGACGGCCAGGAAATTGCCTCCGGTGATCTGAGCAATGTTTATGAGAAAACAATTTCTTTTGCCGATGCCGGAGATCATGCCGTTTCTGTAATAGTGGCGGATATGAGTGGCTTGAGCGTCGAGAGTTCGGCGGGTATTGATGTCGTAGATCCGAACGTCTCAACCAATCTTGTATTCCCGATCATGGGTGATTTTAATGGCGATGCACTGTGCGATTTGGGGCTATATAACGGCGCAACAGGGGTTTGGGAGGTAGCGCTTTCAGAGGGCGGTGTTTTTACGAGTGCAGCTGATTGGCTCCGGTCGGGGGTAACGGCTGGTGAGGTATCGCCGATAGGAGGAGATTTCAATGGTGACGGAAAAACGGATGCCGGGCTATATAACAAAACAAACGGCGAACTTCGGATTGCTCTGTCTACGGGGAACGAGTTGTCTCCGCTCGTCTTATGGTTGGATTTCACGGATGATCCCTCGTCGTGGCTTGTTTTTTCAGGAAATTTTAACGGCGATAAATATTCTGACTTCGGTCTCTATAATAAAGAAACGGGAGAGGTACGGGTTGCCTTAAATCAAGGTAGCGGTTTTGGTGCCATGACAACTTGGCTGGTTGGTTTTGGAACGAATTATTCGGTATTGATGGGTGACTTTAACGGGGACTCTTTAGCTGATTTTTGCCTTGTCAACAAATCGAGCGGTGAATATAAAGTCGCGTTTTCCAACGGCAGGGCTTTTGTGGATGGAGGTGTTTGGATCTCAGGATTCGGGGCCGATAAAGAACCGGTTATTTCAGACTATAACAACGATGGGATTTCGGATATCGGCTATTGGGATAAGGCCAGTCAGGATTGGTATTATGCGGTTTCAACCGGAGAAAATTTTTTGACGAAAGGGCTTCTGGGAAATTACGGCAGCAGTGCCGATGAGTTTGTTGCCACAGGAGATTTCAATGGTGACGGTATATCAGACAGGGCCAGTTATGACCATGAATTGATCGGAATTTTACGGTGGAAAATACAGATTATCGATCGAAGGCCGCCGGATCTGCTTCAGCGGATTGCTAACGGTATCGGTGGAAAGACGCAGATCACGTATTCTTACGCCTCTGCCGCATATAACCCAGGCTTGCCATTTCCGGTGCAGGTGACGTCTGAGATCAAGATCATTGATACCTTGCCTCTTGGATCACCTGAAGAGTCTTACGACCAACAGTTTGTTTTTTCGGACGGCTATTATGATGCCGTGGAGCGTGAATTCCGCGGATTTGGAAAAGCCAAAGCGATTGATCCTATTACGGGCAATTACACGGAGACGTATTTCTATCAGGGTAAGCCCGACCAGGACGGCGCATTAAAGGGGCAGATTGAGAAGATTGTCGCATTCGACGGGAACGGCCGTCAGATCAGTCAGTTGATCAATGCTTACGACGTCAGAAAAGCCGGTCCTGCCGATAATGTCCTTGGGTTTCCTGCTCTCATTCGTCAGGATACGACTGTTTGGGAAGAGAGCGGTTCTGTATTAAGCACAGCCAGTGAGTTTGACTATGACGCGATAGGTAATCCTTTGGAGACGAGGAGTTTTGGAGACGTTTCAAAAGAAGGCGATGAAAAAACAACGCAAACAACATATGCCCAGGCTTACCAAGACGGTTTGAATAGGCCTTTGGAAGTTTATTTGAAAGATAAAGACGGCGTTGTTGTGACGAAAAAAAGCCTTGAATACGATTCACGTGGTAATGTGAGCAAAGAGTCCATGACTGTTGTCAATTCCTTAAAAGGTGGCCAGCAATTGGCGGTTAATAGTTATTCATACGACATTTTCGGTAATTTGCTGACGACAACAGATGCTTTGGGCCACACGGCGGCGACGGAATATGAGACGATATTCAATTCTTTCCCCTCGACTATCACCAATGCATTAGGTCATATGGTTTCCTATGTTTATGATCCGAAATTTGGCGTGGTTAGTCAATTGATAGATCCCAATGCCAATTCGACCTTAACTTTCCATGATTCCCTCGGGCGTCCTACCCAGATTGTGGATGCAGATGGGGTAATTACAGAAGAATTTGGTTATCCTGATTTTAATACAAAAATATCCCGGCAGGGCACTCTTGAGAAAAAAGAATATATCGATGGTTTGGCACGAAAATACAGGGTCGTTTCAAGCGGCGAAGACGGAGAAAATAGCCGTCAGATTTCGACCGAAATCTATTATGACGACAAAGGTCGGGTTGGAAAAGAATCGATAGCGCATTATGTCGATGAAGCGGAAGCCCAAATTTCATACATGCGATACGAATACGATATTCGAGGAAGGATCAAGAAGACAATATCGGATTTTCCGGGGACAGCCAAAGATGCCGAAAGTCAGATTTTTTATATTGCTCCGCTTTATACTGAAGTTGTTGATCCTATGGGCCATAAGAAGGGAATTCTCAAAGACGTTTACGGCAATATCATCAAGGTAACGGAATATGCCCAGGGAGGAGTTTGTGCGACAGACTATGAATATGATATCCAGAATAATTTGACCAAAGTAACGGATGCCAAGGGCAATATTTTGCAAATATGGTATGATTCTTCAGGGCGCAAGATAAAAATGGATGACCCTGATATGGGGGTTTGGACATATGAATACGATCTTGTGGGGAATTTGATAAAGCAGACTGATGCAAAGAATCAAATTTTGGAATTTAGCTATGATGAGTTAAACCGGTTGACCTGCAAACAGGCCGGTGGGCAAATTCTGGCCACCTACATTTACGATGAAGCCGCTAAAGAAAATTGTATAGGCCGTCTTTCAAAAGTCGTGGATACTTCCGGATCGACGGCGTTCTTCTATGATAAGTTCGGCCGGGAAACAAAATCCATCAAGACTGTCGATGCCCATGCGTATGAGGTCAAAAGAGAGTATGACGCGTGGGACCGTTTGACAAGATTGATTTATCCGGATGGCGAAGCAGTTGAATATTCTTACGACACAAATTCCGGATTTTTGGAAAAAATATCTAGTGCCTCCGTTCCTATAGATTATGTGAATTCAATAGACTATGACAGCCAGGGGCGTATATGCCGTATTCAATACGGTAACGGCGTAAATACAGATTATACCTATGGTCAAGATTTGAGATTAGCGCGTATATACACGGTGAGAGGTGGTGTTAATCTGCAAGACTTGAACTATATTTTCGACAAGAATGGCAACGTAGCGACCTTAACAGATAACCTGCGTAATAATATCCGTACCTACACTTATGATGAGTTTGATCGTTTGATTTCTGCGCAGGGTATCCCCGCTGGTACCGGAACGAGCGACCATAATTTTCAGTACGATTGTATCGGTAATGTGACGTATAAGTCCGATATCGGTTTTATGCTCTATGGTGTAAGTGCCGGGCCGCATGCCGTGACGTCCGCGGGCGGCTATGGTTACCAATACGATGTCAATGGAAATATGACGTCAGGTAAAAATAAAACCATGGAATACGACGCTGAAAATCGTATAATTAGGATAATTCAACCCGATGCCGTGACGTCGTTTATGTACGACGGCGACGGCGGGCGGGTAAAAAAGATCTCAACAAATCCGATAACTCAACAAACCCAAGAGACTCTTTATATCGGGTCGCTCTTTGAAATAAAAAACGATTCGGCGATTCCCGGCGATCAGGCGACGCAGATCAAGCACATTTTTGCCGGGTCGACGAGAGTCTGCAGCATTAGGTCTGTGGGCGGCGGGCCATCTACTACAGATTATTATCATGGAGATCATCTGGGATCTTCAAGTATTGTTACTGATCAGAACGGTCAGCAGACGCAGTATTTGGAATATGCGCCTTACGGTATGGTTGCTCACAACGAAGGCACGGATATCGCTGCCTATAAGTTTACAGGAAAGGAATTAGACTCGACCGGTTTATACTTCTATAGTGCGCGATACTATGATTCTGAGATTGCCAGGTTTGTCACGCCGGATAGCATTGTCCAGACGCCATACGATCCACAATCCCTGAATCGTTATTCCTATTGTCGCAACAATCCTGTCAAATACGTGGATCCAAGCGGCCACTCGTGGTTTAGTAAATTTTTTGGTAAAATCTTTGGTTTTATTGCTGGTGTAGTTGGAACTATATTTACTGGCAATATGATGGTTGGTTTTCAGATATTCAATTTCGTCAATTCATTTACTACTGCTGTAAATACTGGTAATTGGGGTGGATTTGCTGGTGGTTTGGCAGGTGGATTGATAGGGGGATATCTAGGAGGTGGGGTAGCTAATAGCATTTCAGGAATGCTTGGCGAACAAAGCTTTACCTTCGGCGGGGGCTTCTTGATTGGTGCTTCCGAAATGGGAGTGGCTGGTTTTGGTGGCAGTTTCGGTGGCGCGCTAGGCGACGGAGCCAGCTTTAGTGATGCCATGAAGTCGGGAGCCATGGGGTTCGGTATTGGTGCAGTAATCGGTGGCTTAATCGAGGGTTCATATCTTTCTGGAATGCAAGATTTCGCCCATGGGATGAATAGAGAGTCCGTCGGGAAGGCCGCTCATGTGCAACGAGTCGCAACTCTTGAAGTTGTTAAGACACCTTTACCGCTTGCGGCAGAAGCCGTGGTTAGCGGAGAAAGTGGAATGCATTGGGGGCTTAAAATCCAGGATAATTATAACGAATGGAATGGAGTATGGGACTTTGATATCGAAAGTCGAAATCCTATTGTTAGAGCAACTACTATTTTGGGATCAAAGCTGACAGGCAGAGCCGGCTTATCTTCAGTAAAAAATTGGACTGATGCAAATATAGTTTCCATAGATACAACTTATATCAGTAAAGTATATGGAAATATACAAGAAAATACAGGAAGGCATTTTTATAAGCTGGATACTTATACATGTCAGAATTGGGTGAATAATCGGCGTTATTTGTTAAATGATAATTTTGTTAAATGATCAATATTAAAAATAATATATGGGAAGCGGCCATTAATGTATTTAGTTCTTTATTATTATTTTTTGGAATTTGGATTGTTCTTTTGTTGATCAAGGAAAATAATTTTGATTTACGTATTTTGGCAATTTTTTTGATCCCGGTTATTTTAGCGGTAGGGATTTTTATGCGAAGAGATTTGGCTAGAAGAATCTGTTTATGGTATTGTTGGATTATAGGACTATCGGTTATTTTTTCTTGTTTTTTGTTGGATTATGATTCTAATATTTTACATAAGAATATAATCGAAGTTTCAGTTTTTCTTATTCTGGTATCCATTTTTCTCGAATTCCCTAAAATAAGAGATAGGTTTAGGTAAATCGTTCTTTGATATTCGATCCTAGAGAATCTCCACTTTCTCCACATTTTATGCCCGGTTGGAGCAAAAGTCGTTTTTCTAACATTGACAAACGAAGACACTTTATCTGACTGACCATGGAAAATAATGGGGATGGTTCTATTTTTCAAATAAAATGATTGTTTGCCCTTGCGCAAGGAGATCGATTCTTCAAGATGCGGCGCTGCATATTGCCATCATAAGGGCAGCAATTTGGCGATGCTGTAGGTGGAATAAGTTTTGTGGCGTATCAGAAAAGAAGTGATTGATTGAGGGGCATTATTTTTTTGCCTGAGTAATTCCATAATTGGAATAATCAAGTATATAAAATGGAACAAAAAAAGGAAGGGAGATATGCTTTATCCGTTTAAGAATCTTTTTGATCAGAACAGACGCCTTAGGGAAATAGACAGACAAGAAGGACTATTTGGATTGAACGAAGGCCGATTGGTTTATAAAATAGCCAGATCTCTCAAAGATCATGCTGTAGTTGTTGAGATTGGGGCCTATAAAGGCAAGTCGACCTCTTTTATTGCCGAGGGACTCAACAGAAAGAACTCAAAAATATATTCCATAGATACCTGGTTTAACGATGGCGGCATGCGCCAAACACGCGCGGATACATTTCCTGAATTTTTAAAGAATACGGCGCCCTGGAGGGGTAAGATTGTTCCTTTAAGAGGATTTTCTTTCGAGATCAGGAAGTCCTGGTTGCCTGAGAAAAAGATTGATTTTTTATGGATTGATGGCGATCATTCTTACACAGGGATCAAGAAAGACATAGAAGATTGGTTTCCGCTAGTTAAGAAAAACTGTTTTGTGTGTTTTCATGATTATCGGGATGAAGCCGGTGTTAAAAAGGCCGTTGATGAGAAAATTTTAGACAGGACAATTGCATTTGTAAGGACAAAAGGAAATATCTTTTTAACCAGGAAATTAATAGACTAGCTGGAATAATTTTTTGGTTTTTGAAGTTTGTTTTTTTTAAGTCTTCGTTAAAAACAAAACCCTGGAATACGACGTCGAAAATCGTATAATATGATTTGTTCTTGAGGTGTCAATTGCCGCCGGAAAAATCCCGGTTGTAAAGGAAAACACAGATTTGTGCTGAATCGGGGGTAACGATGAAAGCGATTCAAGATACTTGGCTGATCCAGATCGAGATCACGAATGCGTGCATACATCAATGTTTGCATTGCACGCGTTTTGTCGGGCATCATGTTAAGCCCTATTACATGGATCCGGAGATGTTTGAGAAGGCCGTCGATTCGTTAGAAGGGTACCCGGGTGGCGTGGGTGTGATGGGAGGCGAGCCTACGATTCATCCAAAGTTCAAAGAGATTTGCGAAATTCTGCGCAAGAAGATGCCTTTGGAGAAGCGTTTTTTGTGGACTTCCGGCTACAAATGGAAAGAGTATCGGGATATCATCCGCAAGACGTTCGCTGAGAATATTTATTACAATGACCATGAAGATGATACCCAGAAACATCAGCCTCTTTTGATTGCGATGGAGGACGTATTGGATGATCGGGTTTTCATGCGTTCTTTGATTGATAAATGCTGGATACAGGAAAAATGGTCGCCTTCGATCAATCCGAAAGGCGGGTTTTTTTGTGAAGTTGCCGCGGCCATGGATATGCTTTTCGACGGACCGGGCGGATACCCTCTAGAAAAGGGCTGGTGGAAGAGGTCGGTGGAGGATTTTGAGGATCAGATCAACAGGTACTGCTTTCGGTGCAGCGCCGCCCTGCCTTTGCCGCCTTTCAATAACCAGAAAGGGGATGAATTGATTTCCGTATCGAATTACGCCAAATTACAAAAGATCTGCAGCCGCAAATTCCGGGAGTCGAAGGTTCGGCTTGTTGATACAAAATATACGAAAGAACAAATCCTCGAATGGAGCAAGGATTGGAAGCCGTGGGTTTATACCGGCGAAGAGGGCCGCAAGACCCTGTATGATCTTTACGGACGGTGGCATGGGTTTTGGGTTACGCAGGGCAAGAAAAGCCGCAAACGCAAGAAGAAACAACAACAGGCTAAAGCATAACGATCTTGGATAATCGGATTCCCTTAAAAAACAAGAAACGCTTGGCTTTGGTTTTCCAGCGGAATTCCCGGGTTGCGATGGGGGAGCGCTGCATGGAGGTCCTGCGGCGCGATCCGCTTCTTGAGCTGTGTCAATTTGATGTGCAGGAGATTCAATCGGTCAAAGGGGGTTTTGATTTTTGCATCCGCTTTGACGACGGAGATTATACGGTTGAGATGCCTCGGCACTTGCGTCCGGCCGCTTGGTGGATTTCCGACACCCACCTCAGAAAACCTTATAAGAAAATCAGAAGACAGGCCAGAGATTATGATGCGCTTTTCCTGGCGCAAAAAGACGATATCCAGCGGTTGAAAAGAGATGCCGGAGTTACAGCCTATTGGCTGCCGTGGGCTGCCGATGCACTGAAACCCGGGCAGGTTTTTCTGGGCGATGAGCAACGTCTTTATGATATCTGTTTCATCGGCACGGAAGGAAAATACAGTCTGCGAAAAGTTGTTATCGAGACACTCAGGCATTATTATTCCAATTCTTACATCGGTCGCGCCGAACGCGAACAATTGTACGATTTTTACTCCAAAGCTAAGATTGTCGTCAATTATCCTATCCATAATGATATCAACGCGCGGTTCTTTGAGGCCATGGGGGCGGGGGCCATGCTCTTGACGTATCGAGTGGAAGGAAACGGCATCAGCGAGATCTTTGAAGAAGACAAGCATCTGGTTATGTTTGACGATATTCTCGGTGAAATGAGGCAAAAGATTGACTTTTATCTGGCGCATCCGCAACAGCGGATGGAGATTGCAAAGAATGGCTTTGATCTCGTTAATGGCCGGCATACCTATCAAGACCGTCTCAAGACACTATTTAAGACCATAGGCATAGCGTTGTCGGAGGGTTTTTAGCTTGTATCGCATATCCGTTGGGATGGAATCGAAGTTTAGCCTGTTTTCGCCTTTTTGGTTTTACAGGTCCAGATACGAAGAGTGGTTTATCGTCCGTATCTTTGGTATCTATTACTGGTTCCATGAAAAGAAAAAGAAATCCGGCGCGAAGGCGCCGGGACGCGCTTAAAGCAATGCAAAAGAAGGCCATATGAGCGATCAGAAAATCGTCGACCCAAATCTCTACGACGCGGATTATTATTATCATGATAACGAAGGATGCCATGAATACGCATGCGGGTTGGAGGCCGCTATTCATCCGAAATATAAACATGTTTTGGAGATTGCTTGTCCTCGGGGAGGCGATGAGATCCTGGATGTTGGCTGTGGGAGAGGAGAATTGTTATATTATTGCGCAAAAAGAGGCGCCCATGTCTTGGGGTTGGATTACAGCAAGGCAGCTATTGATATCGCCAGGCAAACGATCCAGATGCTGCCCGTTGAGATGAGGCCTTTTGCCAAAGCTGAGATGGGTGATGTCGCCGACCATAATTTTTCCCACCGCTATGATCTGATTTTTATGCTCGATGTTTTTGAGCATATGAACGACGACCAGCTGGAGCGGACGTGTGAGAAATTCAAGAAGATCCTCAAAGAAAAAGGAAAGATCGTCATTACGACCCCGAATCTGTATTATGAAAAATACCTTCAACCGCTTAAAATGGCGTTGGATCTTCCGTTCCGATTTTTAAAATGGACATTCCGGGTCATAAGGGGTAAGTATCGGCCCAAAAGTGCCGGAGAATTCCTAGAGAATGCGTTAAAGGTCAGGGTTGTTGGAAGAGGCGAGGCCGGCAAGGCCTTGCATGTGAATGTTTCCACGCCGCGCAAGATCAGGGCTATGCTTAAAGATTTTAAAGTGGCTATCTGGTGCGAAGATCCGTCGTGGGCGCCCATCAGCCTTATCACAAAAAAATGGTGGGGCAGGCAGATTGTTGCTATCGCGCAGTGCAAATAATTTTTTGGTCCAAATGTTTCATAATTGGAATATAAAATTTATAAAATGAAACAAAAGGAGGAATTATGAAAAGTTGGCGAAGTGCAAAACGATGGGGTGTATTTTTGATTTTGAGTTTTCTGTGGACATCGGAAGTGCCAGCGGCGATTCCGCGAGCGATTAATTATCAAGGGCGCTTGACGGATTCAAGCGGGATCCCTTTAACAGGCGCCTATGATGTTACGTTCAAGATTTACGATGCGCAAACAGCCGGAAATCTATTGTGGCAGGAGACGCATGTCGGCGTTGTCGTGGACAAGGGGTTGTTTAATGTGGTTCTGGGATCCGTTTCTGGCTTGAATATTGTTTTTGACAAGCCGTATTATCTTGAGATCAAAGTTGGTAACGAGGTTATGGTTCCCAGACAGCAAGTCACAAGCTCCGGTTATGCCATACGGTCGGAGATCGCCGATGATTCTGTTAAGTTTTTGGGCAAAGGCTTGGGTGATTTCGTGCTTTCCGGCGATATTACGACACTACCGACAGCCAATAAAGCGGTGAAGCTCGACGGCAATGCGAAACTGCCTGCCACGGCCTTGAAGACATTTGACAGCGGTTGGTTCGCGGTCGTCCGTAACGCAGCTTATCTGAAGACGCATAACCTGGGGACAACGAAATGTATTGCCGTCGGTTATCTTGCTGAAAATAGCGATGGATCCGGCAGATTTGCCTGGGGGCTGGGACAGAATCAGCAGTATGGCGGCGGCGTTTTTATCGCCGAGATGACACCGACGACTGTAACTATACGGACCGATCCCGATCATCTAGGTAGTGTCAGAGACAAAAATGGCAATGCCTGGAATCCGACGTCTGGTTACGTAAGGATCGTTATGTGGGCATTGGAATAATAGAGAGATAAGCGTTAAACAGTTGTATTAACAAGGAGGAAGGAGTATGTCTCTTGAAATCAAGGTCAATAGGATCCATCGCCTGGATCCGCAAATCAGGAATATCAAGGCATTCGCGGATATCGAAATCAGTGGTGCAATTCTTGTCAAGGGGTTGCAGGTGTTGGATGGCAGGAATGGTCTGTTTGTTTCTATGCCGCGGCAAAGGGGTAAAGATAACAAATGGTATGAAACAGTCAGGACGATGACGCCGGAAGCGAAAGATAAAGTGATGTCTGCTGTTTTGGAGGCATATGGAGTAAAGACGAGCGAATGACTAAGAGAACTTGAGAGATTCTCTGTTTAAGTGTCCAGAATTAACCCTGCAACGGATGGATTTTTGTAATGTTATGAGGCAGAGGGTTTGATTCCGTCTGATGCGCGATTGAGGAGGATGCGGCGATGCAAACAGATAAGGCAGCGATATTGAAAAGGCTCCAAAACAGACGAAATGTGCTCAGAGAGAAGCTTAAAAAACATTTTAGTCTGGCTGTTTCTCAGCGGGATTATAAGGAGTTTGAAAAGATAGTTGATGAGCTTGATGAGCTGAGAATAAAGATTCGTTCTTTAAAAAGGGAGAATATCGATGATAAAGGGTAGGGTTTTGATAAAAGAATTGGGCCTTGCCGGCGTATTTTTAATCATGATGGGATTTTGGGTGTATTGTTATGTCTATGCCGGCGGTTTTGAGCGTCTTGATTCAGGGGGATTGGAGGGACGCAAACCTTTGTCGATTAGTTCGGACGAAACGGGAAATCAGGTTGTTTGGGTCGGGACCGATGGAGGTATTTTTAGGAAGGAACTTTCGAAAAACGGAGCATGGCAAAAGATTGTATTAGAGGATGTTGCCGACGTTCGTGTCAACCGTATAGAATTTTGTTCGTATGTGCCTTTTGGATATGCCGCTACTTCGAAAGGGGTGTATGAGATAGATCCCGTTTCTCTTTTGACCCGCAAGATATATTCCAGCAACCAGGATGTTGAAAACGAATGTTTTGGTGTGGCAGTTGACGCCGGGCAGAATATTTATATCGCCACAAAAGGAGGTCTCTTGACGAGACCCAGGAAGGGAAAAAGATGGACAAAAAGCATTGCTGTCTTGGGGAACAAGACGATTGATTATGTGTACGCCGCAGGGGCAGTCCTTTATGCCGCGGCGTCCGACGGGCTCTATCGATCGAGAGACAAAGCAAAAACATGGGAAAAAGTTTTTTCTTTGAATACGGGTTCAAGTCGTGAGGAAACGGCTGAAGATGAGGAAGAAAACGCCGAGGAAGATGTATCTAATCGTATTTATGCAGCCATGGGGGAGGAGGGGGTACCGTCCACGATTTATCTGGCAACATCGGTTGGGGGATTTCGGAGTCGGGATGAAGGAGAAATTTGGGAGTCGTTGCCTCTGACAGGATTGGATTCAAAAGGTATTCTTGATTTGGTTCTGTCTGTATCTCGAGGGGCGCTGTATGCTGTGACAAAAAACGGTGTGTTTCGAATGGATGGAGATGGTTGGTCCGCGGTCGCTCCATTAAATGCTTGCCATGGCCTGGCTTTGATTAATGAAAGGATTTTCGTCGCAACGTCTATGGGGATTTATGCTTTTGAAGTAAATGATGACGATGACAAAACCAGGATCTCTGCAAACAAAGATACCAAGCAAGATTCTGGGCGCGAACCGACTGTCCAGGAAGTCCAGCAAATGGTCATACGATATTGCGATGTCAGCAATGACAAGATTGCTTCTTGGCATAAAGAGGCCAGAGTTAAAGCGTTTTTGCCAGATTTGTCGTTTGGGTATGGCAATAATGTCTATGGATCTTATAATGGGATCTTTGCCGTCGGTCCTAACGATTGGCAGGTGAATCTATCCTGGGAATTGGGTGATTTGATATATTCTTCCGATCAGACAAGTATTGATGTGCGTTCACGTTTAATGGTGCAGTTGAGGAATGATGTGCTCGCTGAGGCAACGCAATTATATTATGAACGAAAAAGACTTCTGCTTGAGCTTTCCGACGGTTTTTTAAACCCGGAAGACCTTTCTAAAAGAAAAATCAGGCTTGAAGAAGTTTCTGCACTTCTCGATCGGTTGACAGGAGGAACTTTTTCAAAAGTTTTAAAAAGCTTACCTTAGTTTTTTCAAGAGTATAACCCTCTGATTTTTCTTGACTTACCTCACATATGTTTGTATAATTTATTTTCTTAGATTTTTATTTAGGAGCAAAGATTATGCCCAGGTTGATGGTGGTTGATGACGAAGAAGACGTCAGGGAATACCTCAAGAGTTATTTCAAAAGGCGCAAGATTGACGTTGTGACAGCCGAGAGCGGCGAAGAAGCCCTGAACCTTCTTAAAAACCTGGATCCTGATTTGATGCTTTTGGATATCCGGATGGGGGGCATCGACGGCATTGAGACATTGCGCAGGATGAGGGAAGCCGGAAAACAGACGAAAGTAATCATGGTAACGGGTGTCGAGGAGCAAAAGATATTGGATCGTCTGGCTGAATTCAATGTCTTGGCTTGCGTGCATAAACCTTTGATGCTCGATGAGCTTGAAAAGCAGGTATTGCAGAGAATCGTTATCGATCCTTAAACATCTATGTCGATGCTCAAGAGAACGTTGTCATTGTTGATCGTTGCCGCGATCATCATCCCGCCCCAGGCCGCCTTTGCTTTTTCTCCGACTTCCCAGTATCTCGTAGAGACAGCCGTGACGTATTACAGCATGGGCTGTTATCAGGAAGCTCTGCATGAATTCAACAAGGCGCTTCTTGTCGATCCGGAGAATGCCGATGCCCAATATTATATCTCTAAAATAAATGCGACAAATGAAACGGTGGGTTCGTCGCGTAGCGCCATCATTGCCGAAATGCTGGATGCGCAGGAGGGCGCGGCATCCCAAAAGCGGGTCCAGGCAAGCCGCGAAGAGATTGTCAACCGTCAATTAGCGGAGTTTTCAAGAAAGCCGGGATCCGAAGCGGCGCCATCTGGCCGAGGGGCACGGTATGCCGGCGAAGAGGGCCAGCAGATTTCGGATTATGCGGCTATTTCAGGTGAATATCAGGCGGCCATGGGAGTGCGGTCGCCGGATGAGTTTATCTGGAAAGAAGCCAATGCCGATTTGAATGAGCGTAACTACCGGATTCTTTTTAGCGATACGCGTTATAACACGTTTGACCCCGCCATCTATGATCGCCTTCGTTTTATCATCGACACCAAGCCTCAGTCAGTTTCGGACGGTTCGTTGACGGCCCACACCAATCTGACGATTGATCCTTGGAGTTTTACAGGGAAGTCCGACAAGTTCACGGTCACCGGCGCAGGCGGCGATGCCGTCGAGGTGGAATTGAAATACTGGTCGAATACCGGCAAGACCATTAATGAAATCTACAACACGTTGAGGAACGGCGACGGCCTGGCTTTACCGGAAATCAAGGTGATCGACGGCATGACATCCCCAACGACCGTCACCTCTACCTTCAAGAATACCTTTACCATCCCATCCCAGAAGATCGATCGGACTTTTATGCCCATCAGGGAATTCTGGCTGGATTATAAGGAAGAACCCTTGAGTTTTCGGTTTTTTCCCATGGGCTTCCAGGATCAGGCGTTGACAAGCGACGATCCTCTGAATGTTTCCAATCATCATACGTGGTGGGAGGAGAGTCCTTGGCTGGCGGATTGGAAGCCGGGACAGTTGAATGCCGGCGCCACGCCCGTTGATTTTACAAAAGGCCAATGGGACGATTCTCTGGCATTTTACACCCGCGACAGCGACGGCGTTCGCCTCACGGCTTTGAGAGGCGGAACGCTGGTCTATGACGGCATTGATTTTAAATTAAGATCCACCATTGCCAGTCCCAAGAACCTCTGGGCGGATTATGACCAGTTCGAGACCTACGCGGCGGCAACAAGGATGACGTATGATCTTTCGTATAATGTCGGCATTGGTTTTACGCATGCCGGACATTACGGCTTTAATGAGAGTAATTTAGACGGCTTGAACAATGTCTTTTCCTTGGACGGCAAGATGGAGCCGGTCGTCGGCACCAAGTTCATGATCCAGGCGGCGACATCGGAATCTTCTTACGACCTTTCCGACGATGTTTATGAAACCCATAAAAGCGGCCAGGCGTATTTTGTTTCCATGGTCAACAGATGGCCCTCCGAAGATCTTTATGAGCAGGATTACGGTGTCATCAGGCGCAGCCAGGATGAGACGTGGTTTTTGAAGAGCCGGTTGCGTGCTGTCCGCATGGCCCAGGGGTTCGATGCAACCTTGTCCAATTACAGCCAGACGAGGGATGATGAATACTGGTCTCGTCATATTTCTTTCCGCAAGCACCCGTTGTACATTTACACGGGCCTGACCAAACCCATGAAGTTCGAGGATATCGAGGCCTTCGCCATCGGCGACGGCATCGACAGCGGCCGTTCCGTCGTCAGCTGGCGGCTGGAGGGGGAAAAGAAAATATTCGAGCATTATCTCAAAGGCCTCTTTGATGTCCGTAATGTGCATAATTCCCAGACGGGCAGGTTCATCGAGAATGTCGCGCGTCTCCAGATGGAATATCCCGTGACGGATAAATTAATGACAAAATTCCTTGGCATCCGTCACAATCTGCACAAGACGACGGCGGACGTGGACCCATTCATTTATAACGAAGACCTGGATGCGTATGTGGTGAATTCTTCGATCGTCGGCGGACAGGACCCTTCCCTGGGAACCGTTTCCGTAGGCCTGGAATACCAGGTGAATGAAATGATTGCCGTGAATACGGTATACGAGCATACCAACGACTCGACGGTGGCCACGGACAATTATCCCCGGGGCCTGTTCAATGATTCCAGCTATACGACCTATGTCGAGAACGGAAAGGTTTACCGTGAGGCCATCCCCTTTCTTTACAGCCAACAGTATTTTCCCCTGCCTCCCTACGACTACTTTGATATTTATAAATTCGGATTTAGCTTCCAGCCTACTCCCCAGCTGGAATTCTATCTCGATCTTGCCATGAACCAGTTCGAAGAAGCCGGCCAGATCGACGACAACATGAACCATTACGGCCTGGAGATCGCCTACGTCCCTACGGCCAAGCTGTCGTTTTTGTTCAAGTATGTCTATTCCCGCTGGATCGATATGCTGATGCTGAACGCGGCAGGGGAGAGGATCTTCGAGTGGCACAACAATTTTTTCCTTGAGACGCGCTATAAGATGGAAAAAAGTGCGGAATTGATCTTCGATTACGGTGTCGGCGGTATCACGCCGCTGGGGTCGTCTACTTACGATCCTTTCGGCGGTTCGCTCGCGGTACTGGACACCCAGCATATTTTTAGGTTATATTATAGAAAGAGGTTTTGAAGGGTCCGCTCACGCTTAACAGCTTGGTTGCCTATGAGGGTCAATTATAAAAAAGAACTGGAAGAAGCGGCGAGGAACATGATCCTTGTCCATAAGCCGCATACCCTCATCCGCATGATCCTGCGGACGATTGTGCGCAAAGTTAAGATCGAACACGCAGGTACCCTTCTTTACGAAAAAACCCGCAACAGCTATATCGTTACCATCACCCGCGGCCAGATCGGCGCAAAATTGCCGGCGGGCTTTATTCGCTTGGATCCCGATGCGCCGATCATCCGCTTTTTCCGCCACAAAGAAGCATACCTCAGTTTTTTTGAAGACGGCGCCTTGATCCTTAGCCGCGTTAATTATCTCCTGCAGAAAAAAGAGCTTTTCCGCAATGATCCGGAAACGGAAAAGCTCCTGATTGCCATAAAATTTCAAATGAAGAGTTTCGATGCCGTTGTGAGCGTGCCATGTTATTTCCAGAACGATCTTCTGGGTGTCCTGATGCTGGGAGAGAAGGTCAGCAAGAAATGTTTCAAGGACGAGGAAATCGATTTTTTTATCGCCTTGGCCAACGATGTGGCCATGGCCCTGCGCAATGCCTTCCTTTTCGAGGATCTGCAGCTGGAGATCGAGCGCAATAAACGTCTGTTTTTTGAGACGACGATGGCGTTGGCGGCGGCGATCGACGCCAAAGACCATTATACGCGCGGGCATACCAGCCGGGTGACGGAATACAGCCTGGCGATCGCCAAGTTGATTGCGGCCGATGCCAATGGAAGGAGCGACGATAAATTCTTCGAGGAGCTTCATATCGCCAGCATGCTTCACGATATCGGTAAAATCGGCGTGCCCGAGTCTATCTTGAACAAAAACGGTCCCTTGACGGAAGAAGAACGCAAAAAGATCAATGAACATTCCCTCATCGGCGCGACGATCTTGGGCCCCATCAAGAATCTGGATGGAGTGATTCTGGGCATCAAGCATCATCATGAGCGCCATGACGGCAGGGGGTATCCGGAAGGCTTGGGCGGTGAGGCTATCCCTTATGTCGCCCGCATTATTTCCGTGGCGGATTCTTTTGATGCGATGACAACAGACAGGCCCTATCGTAAAGCTTTTACGCGGGATTATGCGATCGTGGAACTTGAGCGTTGCAGCGGTTCCCAGTTTCATCCTCAGATCGTTAAGGCGGCCGTGACCTTGTACAAAAGGGGGGAGCTTAAGTGAGCGCGATCCAGAATAATGACCGTTACATCGGTGCATTATTGGTTAAAGACGGCGTCATTACAGAGGGAGACCTGCAAAGGGGTCTGGATGAACAAAAGAAAAACTGCGATTTTCTGTGCACGATCCTCGTACGGCTGGGGATGGCCAGCGAAGAAAAGATATTTTCTATCCTGTCTCTCCAAATAGGCGTCCCTTATTTAAGTTTAAAAGAACTTGCCATCGATCCGTTCATTGTCAATCGGCTGCCCGGCCATTTGGCGGCTTCTTGCCGTTGCCTGCCGGTTAAAGAGGTCGGCGGAACGATGTATGTCGCCATGGCGGATCCCCTGGATTCCCGGGTGATTGATGAGATCCGCAGCTACCTGGGAGTTGAACGCATCAAGGCCTTCCTGACAGGGGATGACGACTTGAGGTCGGCTCTCCAGAAATACTACCACCTTCCTTAAAACCCACAAATTATCTTGACAATTAGGGAATATAGTCATATACTTAACTTTATAAATAGTTAAGTTAATTAACTATTAGAGAGGTTAAATATGACCCAAGAATCCTTAAAGGAATTCACCCGGCAGATGAGTCAGTTGATGCCGACGATCATGAGGGGGATCCTGAAACGCCATGCCGATGAGGTGACCAGCGGAGAGATCACTATCTCTCAGTATCTTGTCATGGAGATGTTGAAGCGTAAGGGGGCCATGAAGATGACGGAGATCGCGCTGGAGATGGGGATCACGTTGCCGGCAGCCACGGGATTGATTGAGCGGCTGCACGGCACGAAGATACTGGACAGGTTGTATGATCAGGATGACCGTCGGGTGGTCCGCATCCATTTGACGCCCAAAGGCCGCAAGCTTTTTTTACAGCTCAGCCGCAAAAGGGAAAAGATGGTCGGGCATATTTTTGGCAAGATCAGCGAAGAAGAGAGGCAGACCTACTTGAAGATTTTAAGGAAGATACGAGATGTCATTTATGAGAAACTCTAAATCAGCCGCCCTTTTTTTATTGTTCTTTTTTTGGGGGACCATATCTTGTCTGGCTGCAGAGAAACAGGAACAACGAAAGCCCGCAGTTCCGGATAAGGAAGAGTTCATCAAAACAGCCAAGCAAAAGAAGACGTTGACGTTGAGCGTCTATGACTGTATTCTTCTGGCTTTGAAAAATAATTCCGAGATCAAGATCGCCAGCGTCAACCCAAAAATCAAGGCCGATGACGTCCGTATTGCCTGGGCGGAGTTCGAGCCGACCTTGAATCTTGATTATATGCTGACAGACACTACGGAACAGGCGGCGAGCACGCTTTTGGGCGCCGGGGTCTCTGCGTCCAGGGAACTGAATCTCGACCTCAACGTCTCCGGGAAATTGATCACCGGCACCGAGTACAGCCTTGATTTTTTAAATAGCAGAGATTCCAGCAACTCATCGTTTCAGACGATAAATCCTTCTTATACCACGGAGCCGAAAGTGACGATCACCCAGCCCTTGCTCAGAGGGTTCGGCATCGCGGTCAACAAGGCAGATATTTCGATCGCCGCCAATGATGAGAAAGTCTCTGGGCAGAACCTGAAGAGCATCGCCATGGACATCATCACAAAGACCAAGACGGCTTATTATGATTATTTTTACTATCGCGAGGCCTATAAGATCGCGGACAATTTCGTGCAGATGGCGTTAGACCTATTGAGGATCAACAAGCTTCGGTACGAAAAAGGCCTTGTAAGTTCCGTGGACCTTCTTGAGACAGAGACGGCCGTCTTGACGAGGCGCAGGTCTTTGATCTTGGCTGAGACGGAACTGAAAAAAGCCGAGGATGAGTTGAAATACGTTACAAATATCGTAGATGATCCCCGGATGTGGAATGCGGTCGTTGCGTTGACGGATGAACCGCTGTTTGACGACCAGGAAGTCGATCTCGTCGACAGCCTTGTAGCTGCTTTCAAAAACAGGCCCGACTATGAGGCCAAGCAAATCGAACTGAAAAACAAAGACATCAGGATCAAAGTGACCAAGAATGCCCTGTTTCCTACTGTTGATCTGATCGGCAGCTTCGGGCTGAACGGCCTGGGGACGGACTATCCTGACAGTCTGTCGAATATCAGCTCGGATTATAAGGATTGGAGCGTCGGGGTTTCTTTGAGTCTCCCTTGCGGCGCCGGAGAACGGGCGGATTATAATAAGTCCATCCTGGAAAAGGCACAGGGATTGATGGAGCTCAAGAGGCTGGAACAAAGTATCATTCTGGATGTCAGGGATAAGGTTAGAGGGGTTGACTTGGCCATACAGCAGGTGGAGGCGTCTCAATTGGCGAAAGAGTCTCAGTGGAAGAACTATGAGGCGCAGAGGGAGAGGTATGCCGCAGGCCAGATCTCCACGCATGATATGCTTGATTATCAGGATAAATATGCCAGGGCGGACCTCGATTATCTTAAAAGCCTGATCGACTATAACATTGCCTTGGTCGATTTGGATAGGAGCGAAGGTTTGACTTTGATGAACAATAATGTGAAGTTAGAAGGAGCAAAATGAACAAGATGCGCGACATCCATAGAGTTTTGTGCGTATGTATGGCAATAGGCCTTTTTGCTATCGCCGGCTGCGGGTCTAAAAATGCGGAAGCCGTCAAAGAAAAAGAGGTCATTCCGGTCAAGGTGATGAAGGTAGAGACAAAAGATCTGGAGAAGACCCTTGATTATGTAGGTAATATCAAAGCGAAAGACGAAGCCGGCGTTTACCCCAAGGTCAGCGGGAAAATCATAGAGAAAGTCAAAGAGGAAGGCAGCCCCGTTAATAAGGGGGATGTGATTGCATATATCGACAGGGATGAAGTTGGTTTTACGTTTGAAAAGGCGCCTGTCGAGAGTCCGTTGACGGGAGTCGTCGGCAGGATCAATGTCGATATCGGCGCCAATGTAGAGCCGACAACGCAGATAGCTTTTGTCGTGAATATGGAAAAGATGGAGATTGATCTGGATATCCCTGAAAAATATCTGCCCTTTGTTGCCCTTGGGCAGGAGGCAAAGATCGCGGTCGACGCCTATCCGGATGCAGTCTTTGTAGGCAAGGTGACGCTGATCAGTCCGGTGGTGGATTTAGAGACCCGCAGCGCGCCCATTGAAATCACCATTGACAATAAAGACGGGCGTCTGAAATCCGGAATGTTTGCCGATGTTGGGCTTATCATTGAAGAGCACAAGAACGTCCCGGTCGTTCTTAAAGAGGCCCTGATGGGAAAAGGGGACAACCTTTATGTTTATGTCGTCGAAGATCATAAGGCTTCGATGAAGATCGTCAAGGCGGGCATCCGCTACGGAGAATTAGTGGAGATTACAGAAGGCGTCAAGAGCGGTGATGTCGTGGTGGTGATGGGGCAGCAGAGGTTGCATGACGGCGTTTCGGTCGAGACCGAGGAGTTGAAATGAGTCTTCCTGAATTTGGAGTCAGAAAACCCGTCAGCAATCTGATGATATTCAGCGCCATCATCATTCTGGCTTTTTACAGTCTGACGAGGATCGGCATTGACATCATGCCGGAGATTGAGCCGCCGATCATTTCCGTTATCGCCGCTTATCCGGGTGCCAACCCGCAGGATGTCGAGATCAAGGTGACGGAACCGCTGGAAAACCAGCTGGCTACGACACCCGGATTGGAGAAGATTACATCGCGTTCCATGGAAGGAGCTTCTGTTATTTCTTTGAAGTTCAAGTGGGGGACAAACCTGGACGAGGCATCTAACGACATCCGGGATCGCATCGAACAGGCCAAACGTTATTTGCCTGACATCCCCGATGAGATGGATAATCCGTTTCTCTATAAGTTCAACACAGCCAATATTCCCATCGTTTTCTTCGGCATCACGGCCAACCAGACTTATCCTGAGCTTTACGACCTTATCGATAATTCGATAGGCGACGCCCTGAGACAGCTGCCGGGCGTCGGGACGGTCAATCTTTTTGGCGGTCTTCAGAGACAGATCAATGTGTGGATCGACAGGGAGCGGTTGGAAGGATACGGTTTTTCCATCCTGGACATAACAAATGCGCTTGATAAGGAAAATATCACCCAGCCTGTCGGCAACATCAAAATGGGCTTGACGGATTATCTCCTGCGCCTTCCGGGAGAATTTGCGACTCCCGATGAGATCAATTCCGTCATCCTGGGTAAGAACGGCGGCAAGATCGTTTTTCTGAAAGACGTCGCGCGCGTTGAGGACGGCTTCAAAGAAGTCACGATGATCGTACGTATCAACAGGAGTCCCGGGCTTCTGATGCAGGTGCAGAAGCAGACAGGCACCAACACGGTCGAGGTGGCTGAGCGCGTCAAGAAGAAGATCGCGGAACTCGAGAAGACGCTGCCCTCCGATGTGCATATGCAGATTATTTTTGATACTTCCGAAGATATCATCAATTCGGTCAATAGCTTGACGTCTTCTGTTTGGGTGGCTATTGTTTTGGTTATTTTTGTCGTGTGGTTTTTCCTGAGGCAATCTACTCCCAGCATGATCATCGCTTTGACAATTCCTTTTTCTCTTCTGATCACCTTTATCTATCTATTTTTAAGCGGTAAGACCATCAATACGATCAGCCTTTCTTCCGTTGCCATTGCGAGCGGTATGGTCGTGGATAATGCCATCGTCATCGTTGATAATATTCATCGCCGCCTGGAAAAGGGGAACAGACCGCAGGAAGCGGCGATCTTTGGAGCCAACGAGATGTTCTTGGCCATCGCCGCCTCAACGATGACAACCGTTGTGGTCTTTTTGCCTATGTTGTTCATTTCGGGCGTTGTCGGTATCATGTTCGGCGAATTGGCGATCATTGTTATCGTTACCCTTCTGGCATCTCTTTTCACGGCCGTCACTTTCAGCCCGATGCTTTGTGCCAAATGGTTAAGAGCAAGTTCTGCGTCGCAGAAAAAACAAAGCATCTTCGCGAAGTTTTATGATTTTTCCGAGAAGATCTTTACTTCATGGGAAAATTTCTATGCTCATGCTCTTGAGCGATGTCTGAGGTACAGGAAGTTTACCCTGCTCGGTTTTTCCGTTGTGTTTGCATGCAGTCTTCTTTTGGCGCCTTTCGTGGGGAATGAGTTCATTCCCGAGGAGGATTCCGGCGACGTCAGGGTGACGGTTGAGCTTCCTATCGGAACCCGGGTCGAAGAGTCTGACAAGGTGGCAAAAAGAATCGAGGATATTTTTGTCAATGAGGTGCCGGAAAGACGATATCTATTCGTCAGGAGCGGCCAGGCAGCTGGTATCGGCAGGACGTCGGGGCAGGCGGCCGGAAGCCATGTTGTTTCTGCCGGCGTCAAACTTGTGTCTAAAACAGAACGAAAACGTTCCGTCAAGGAAGTCGGCCAGGTTGTCCGAAAGCAGATTGCCAAGATTCCAGGGGTTCTGAAGGTTGATATCACGACAGGTAATCCTTTGGGGCAGTTGATCACGGGAACGGGGGGTAAGAGCATCCAGGTTGAGATCATCGGTCATTCTTTTGAGGCGACGGATGCTGTTGCCAACCAGCTCAAAAATATCATGGAGAAGGTCTCCGGCGCTGTCGATGTTTCCATCTCGCGCGAGCTGAAGCGGCCTGAGCTGGTCATCAAGGTCGACAGGGAAAAGATAGGGGCCCTTGGGGTTGATATGGAGACAGTTGCCGACAGCATTAAGACCTATATCGAAGGTTCTGTGGCGACAAAATACCGCGAGAAGGGGGAGACTTACGATATTTATGTCAGGCTGGAGGAGTCCAATCGCAGAAAGATTGAAGACGTTGAGAATCTGGCCATCACATCGCCTTATTCCGGCAAGCAGATAAGACTGGGCAATATCGCGGCGATTTCGGAGACCGTTGGCCCTGAAGAGATCGAGCGCCAGAACCGCGAAAGAGTGGTGCGTGTTTCCTGCAATACTTTTAATAGGTCTTCCGGGAAAGTCATAGAGGATATCAAAAGGGAGGTAGACAAGATGGTATTGCCGGCCGGCATCTATATAAATTTCGGCGGCGAGGCGGAAGAACAAGCCAAGGCTTTTAGGGATCTGGCCCTTCTTTTGGTTTTGGGTATTATCCTTGTTTATATGGTTATGGCGGCTCAGTTCGAATCTTTGTTGGATCCTTTTATTATCATGTTTGCGGTGCCTTTTACATTTACGGGCGTTATTCTCGGTCTTTTGGTGACCCATAGTACATTGAACGTTATCAGTTTTCTTGGCGTTGTTATGTTGATGGGTATTGTCGTCAATAATGCCATCGTTTTGATCAGTTATATCAATATCCTGCGCGCCCGCGGGATGTCGATGGAACAGGCCATCACCCAGGGCGGCAAAGAGAGGCTGCGGCCCGTCCTGATGACGACGATCACGACTCTTGTCGGCCTCCTGCCGTTGGCTCTTTCGAGAGGCGAGGGTTCGGAGAGCTGGCAGCCTTTGGGCGTGACTATGGTCGGGGGGCTACTGGTGTCTACGTTTATTACGATGCTTTTTGTCCCTACGCTGTATGCCGTTTTTGAGAATAGGCTCAAGAAGAATGGAGGGGCGAAACCATGAATCCAGTTAGACAAAGTTTTCGATGGGATGATGTGAGGACTGAGTTGCAGGAGTGCTAAAAGAGGAAGTTTCGGCGAACAGAGAGAAGGTGGTGGAGATATGTCGAACGGGATGAGGATGGTCATGATCTGTTATAACGAAGCCATCGACGCCGAGGTGATGGAGGCCTTGCGTGTGTGTTCTTTAAAAAATTATACAAAGGTTATTGGTGTTTTCGGCAGCGGAGAGGCCTCGGGGATTCACCTGGGAAATGATATCTGGCCCGGGAAAAATAACATCCTTTATGTGGTCTGCGAAGACAAGGAAAGTGCGCACCTCTTGGCTTGTGTCAAAGAATTGCGCAAGCAGATCGGAAAAGAGGGCGTCAAAGCGTTCGTCCTTCCTCTGGAAGATCTTAGCTGAAATGCTAAGATCTCTACTCTTGTTTTGCGGGTCGTCGATTTCCGCGACCTCCGAGCATAAGCAAAATTCCTTTTACAAAAGTTTATTTAGTGAGTAAACTATTTTTGTGCGTTTCGCTTCTCATTCAGTCCTTGTTTTTGAGGAGGTAAGCTTTTTTGCAAGATGTTCGTCTAAATAGATACAAGGATCTCTGGGTGTTTGTGGCAAAAAAGGAGGAGGTATGAGAAAAAGACTGATTTTGCTGTGCATGAGCGCAGGTGTCTTGTGTTTGACGGGCACCTTGGCTATGGCGCAGGAAGATGAAGAGACCTCTAGCTCCGGTACGAATTGGAAACAGGAAATCAGCTCTGATAAGCAGGGGGTGCAAGAGCAGCGGGCGGAAATCAAAGAGAATGCCCAGGCTTCCAGGCAGGAAGAAAAAAACCTGCGGGATCAAATCCACCAGGCCATGCAGTCCGGCGATTATGAGACGGCCAAGCAGCTTCGTCAGCAGCTTCATGAAGTTCATCAGGGGAATATCCAGCAACGCCAGCAAGATATGGAAGATTTGCAATCATCGCGCCAGGAATTGAAAGAAGACTTTAAGGGGGCGCGTGAGGAAAAGGGGGGTCGGCCTCCGAGAAGAGGGCCCGTTGGGGAGCAGCCGCCAAGCGGTCAGGTGTCTTCAGGAGAAGGGACGCCAGGACCGCAAGGACCGGAAGGGGGTTATAGACATCGTCCACCCAGAGAGTTTCGTGAGGGCCCCCGTGATTTGAGGGAAGACCGTAGGGACAGAAGAGAAGATGTCCGCGACCGGCAGGAAGACAGATGGGACAAGAGGGAAGATATCCGTGACCGCAAGGAGGATGTTCGTGATCGCAGGGAAGACGCCTGGGATGCCAGGCACAATCCCCCTAAAGGCACGGAGGCTTGGAAGAGAGATAAAATGGAAGACATCCGCGACCGGCGGGAGGATGTAGTGGACCGTCGCGAAGACAAGCGTGATCATAAAGAAGACAGGATCGATCGGCGCGAAGATAGGCGCGACAGGCATGAAGACGTGCGCGATAGGAAAGAAGATGTTCGCGACAAGCGGCATCATTCCGGAGGTCCTGCGAAAAAGGGGAGTCCGAAATCCATGTCTGGTAAAAATGACAAAAATCCCAAGAAGTACAAACCGGTTGAATAGTCCAAGAAACCAGACTAAAAACAAGAAAATATATAAATATATAATAATAGATAAGAAAAAGCCCCCTGAGGAACGAGGGGGCTTTTTCTTACCGAAGGCATTTACTTCTTGGCGGCGATTTCGTATAATATGTGCCTATGGAGATGAAAAAATTTGACCATAAAGGGTTCACACTGGTTGAGATCCTGATTGTTGTCGCCATCATTGTCACGGTGGCCGCCATCGCGATTCCCAATCTTGTCAGGGCTAGGATCAATGCCAATGAGGCATCTGCTGTGGCTTCTTTGAAAACGTTGACGTCCGCGGCAGAGGCTTTTAGGATGGCTCAGATGCCGGCAAGATTTCCAGGGAATCTAAGCGAAATGAGCGGGACAGAGCCGCCTTTTATTGATGTGGTTCTTGCCAGCGGCAATAAGTCTGGTTACAGTTTTGCTTGGACAGGGGGCACGAATATCTATTCCGTTGTTGCCGCACCCCAGACCCCCAATGTGACAGGTGTCCGGGAATTTTTCCTAGATCAATCCGGAGTCATCAGGGTCGGCAATACTTCTTCCGGAGTGCCTATCGAATAGCCTTTGCATAATCGAGATCATGGTTGGAAAAACGGCCTTTTTTAAGGCCGTTTTTTGTTGTATTTTTTGTTTCTTTTGTGGAACAAAAAAGCTATCAGACTATTTCTTAAAGACTGCTTGAAGGAGGCAGAAATTGAAAAAATAAGCGATTTTTTGGAAGGTCGGTGCAGCCTTAAAGAAATTATAACCTTTTGGTGTTTTTTGAAGGTTGTCTGTCCAGTTAAAATCATCCGGCATGATTTTCCTTGTTCCATCGATTTATATTTTTTCCTCATATTTTATCTCTATATTTTTGGTCTAAAGATTTTGGATAAAAGGGATATTTATCTGGCAAAAACTCAAGCTGGAAGCTCTAAAAACATCTTTATTTTACTGTAAAAACAAATCTCTACAAGTTCCTATAATGTATCTTATGTTAACTTGTGCATATATGCAAAATTGACGCATGCAATAAGGATTATAATGGGTTATGAAAAATGGTATTCCTGTACCTATTTTTTGTATTTGGTTTTACCGGGTCTTAATTCTTTTAAAATATGCCAAAAAAGCCATACTTTTTCTTACTCGGGATGAATTCCGGTCAGGACAGCCGGCGAGCTGGTCCAGCCGCCATATTTGGCGTTGATTTTATCCTGGGCCATGAGGAGGGGCTCCCTCCTTTTTTGTTCACAAACAGTAAGGGGGCTTCATCAGAAACGAGGATAGAGAGAAGAGTGGCGCCGATGGCCCTGGTGGGTCAAAAAGGCCATTTTTTTGGCCAAAAATGGCCCTAGCACGGGGTTTTAAGGGAATCCCCCTGCAGGGGGGGTTGTGTGTACGCGTCCCGGTAGAGACCTTGGCTTGTAAAAGACTCATTTCTGGAATTGAGTCATAGGCTGATTATGGTCTTTGCCTGGCATCTGTTTTTCTGACGTGTTAGGCGACCATTTCTGAAAGGATTCTGAGCTATGAAAAGACAATATTCCGGTCATAGATTTCACTTGATAATGCGTAGGAATAGTCTATGGATTTTTGAGGTTCGATTCCGTTGGTTCCGCCTTTTCTGTAGGTTGGATTGTCATCTGTCCGCAAGGCTTGGTATAACCAGCGCCAAACGGTCCTGCCGAAATTCGCAACAAGCATGTTTTCGGGCGTGGTTTTAAGCTGGTCACAGGTTGGGATTTCTAGACCGGCCAGATAGGCTGTTAATAATCGGTCCTATACCGCAAATTTTGTCTACCAGAAGATCCTGAATCAAGGGTATCCATGTTGCTTTCATCGATCGTGATTAGACCGTTCGGCTTCCTGATTTTTGTACCTAGCTTGGCCAGAATTCAAGTGGACGCGATGCCTATGGAACAGGTTAATCCAAAGAGACCTCCCTTATGCGTTTTTTATGGTTTTTCCAAGCCCCAGGAACGGTCCGAAAATGGGTTCCAGGCTGCGGATGTCCAGATCAATTAATCGATACTTACACATGGTTCTACAAAGGGTGAGGATTCCTGTAATAGATCGAATATTTTGCAGGAAACGTAAGCATATCTGGGAAGGAATCGTGATTCTTTGTGTTGGACGCTTGGGGCAGGTACCTGAAGAATACCACACATTTGTGTGGATATTAAGGCAAGCAAAGGAAGGCTTTATATTTATGCCCCCTCTCCTCTCTTTCTTTCAAAAAGCAAAAAGCCGCCTATTTGGCTGTATTCAGCATAAAATTAATCACGCGGTTGCTGACGCCTTCCTTGATCAGCGCGCTGACTTCTTCGGCTGTGAGCTTGAAGATGGAGCGCGTTCTGGCGATCCTGTCGATGATGACGTCGTCGTTGACCCCGGCCTTGCTCAAAACGATGATGTCTGAAATGCCAAGTTTCTCCTGATCTGAAAAGATCGCCTGTTTCGGCTGGACTTCGATTGTCTTGATGACGGTTTGCGTATAAACGCGAGGGTGCGGCCTGGGAGGCCAGTAATAATATCCGTGAGGATAGCGGCCGTAGTTGGTGTAGGAAAGGCGGTATTTTTCATGTTTCCTGTAGTGGATAGGTTTCTCTGCGCTGGTGAAGCCAAAGCTGACGACATAGCCTGCCCTTGCCGCAGGAGCGCACGTGAAAAACACTGCCATGATGATCAAGATGCCTATCTTTTTTCTCATAACCCTCCCTCTGCTATTTACTCCGCTAGAGAAAGCCGCCGTTTTCAAGCGGCGGTCACCTCCGATCGAAGTCGACGGTGGTCTAAAACTTATGCTGTGTCAGCGTAGACCGTTAGAGAATAAGCTTCTCTAACGGAGTTTATTTATGATGTTTTATATATTAGACGAGTTCATGGGAGGAAGGTTTACCTTTGCCGAAAATATTTTTGGGGTCATTTTGGCTTGGATGTCGGCTGGTTACGGCGCCGAGGACACGTATAAGATGGGTATTTTCAGTTCGTATCTGCGAAAAAGACTGGTCAGAAGGGGTGGGATGAAATATCGATCAGGAGCGGTCAGATATCTGAAAGTTCTTTTTGGGTACTCATCAATTGGATCCGGTCTTTTGTGTCCCAGCGCGTCTGATTGAGCTCTTTTTCTTTTTGATCCTGCAGGATGGTTTCATGGAATTGGATGGTTTTTATTTTCTCGTTGTTTTTTTCCAGCAAGGACCTGTAACTTACTTCTTGCTCTTGGGTGTGGATGGGCGCGATGTCTTTCTGCGATTCTTCGTATTTAATGGTCCCCGTAGAGGCCAACCAAATCAGAAGAAAACCAAGGGATAGAAACGATACGACACCTATGGAAATGAGTAGCCAGTTTGGGAGCTTGCTTTCCATTTTTTTTCAGAAGATGGACAAGTTTGTAAGAGAATCTAGGCAGCGACCTTATAGACCCTGTCGTGTTCATGGACAGGGTGCGCTACCTTGATGCCGACGGCATCGCCTTTTTTAGCCTCTTTGACATCGGCATGTTCGATCTGCATGGATTCTACCTTCTGCATGAAGTCATCGTGCGCACCTTTGATGCGGATCGTCTCTCCGGCTCTAAGGATGTCGTTGAGGGCGATGATGCCGACAGAGACCTTTCTGAAATAATGTGAGATGACGCCAATCTCTTTTTCTGCCATGGCTACCTCCCTTTGTTTGCGTTTGTCTGTTTTGCCGCGGAGTTCTTCAAAGAAAAGCATGACGATTTTTCCCAGAAGCCAGATGAAGAAAATAACCAGGGCGAGGCCGACGAGGATCCTTAAGAAGAAGACAAGGAGCATCAAAAATGGAAAAAGAATGATGCTGATAACGGCCAGGAGGCCGAGAGCAAAAAGGAACAGCAGGCCCACGAGGAATGCTTTCATGCTTCTCCTTTGGAGGGGTTTCCAACTTTTACTATTTATCAGAAATGTCGGCTTTGTCAAGGGGCGATATTGACGGAAGCCCTGAAGAGGTGCGGAATGGATTTAGCGGTGACGGGAAAACCGCCTCCCGGTATGGTGGTGTCCGAATGTTTTGGCTTGAGGTTTATGCCTGGGAGATAGCGGCGTCTCTTCGCTGAACTGTTCCGAAGGGATCTCCGGATGACGTGAAACAGGTAGCGTTGCCCGTATCAGTTTTTCGATATCCCGCACATCCCGGCTTTGGTCGGGCGTGGCAAAGGAGATGGCATGCCCTTTCTGTCCGGCCCTGGCCGTGCGGCCGATGCGGTGGACATAGTTTTCCGCGTCTTCGGGCAGGTCGTAATTGACGACCACCTCGATCCCCGAAACGTCGATGCCTCTGGCGGCGATATCCGTTGCTACCAAGATCCTGTATCTTCCGGATTTGAAGCCTTCCAGGGCTTCGCGCCTTTGGTTGAGGGAACGGTCGGAATGGATCTCGGCCGCGCGGTGACCCATCGCGCGGATGGATTGTGTGATCTTGTGTGCGTAGTGTTTGGTTCGGGAGAACAACAGGACCGATCCACGGTATTGTTTCAGCAGCTTGTCCAGGAGTTTCATTTTCGTTTCTTTTTTGACGATGAATAATTCTTGTGTGACGCGCTCCGCGACGGTCCCGGAGACGGCGATCTCGACGCTCACGGGCAGTTTCATGTGGTGTGTCGCCATTTCCATGATCTCTTTGGGCATGGTGGCGGAGAAGAGCATGGTTTGTCTCTGTTTGGGGATATATTTCAGGATCATGTTGATCTGGGGAGCAAAACCCATGTCCAACATGCGGTCGGCTTCGTCGAGGACGAGCATGGTGACGTCGTCGAGGATGATGTGCCATTGCCTCATGTGGTCAAGAAGCCTGCCTGGTGTCGCGATGACGATACGCGGGGTCTTATGCAGGGCTACCGTTTGGGGATCCATGGGTGCGCCTCCGATCAGGCAGGCTGTTTTCATGTTGAAGGGGTGCGCCAAGACGCCGAAGGCTTCATCGATCTGGATCGCGAGTTCACGGGTAGGCGCCAGGATCAGGCCCATGCCTTTTGTCTGGCTGAGGCGCTGAACCATGGGAATAGCGAAAGAATGGGTTTTGCCTGTTCCCGTCTGCGCGATTCCAACGACATCCTTGCCTTCCATGGCTAAAGGGATCGCCTTTCGCTGGATAGGCGTAGGGGCAACGAAATGGATGCGCTTGAGGATATCGAGAATGCCCGGGGCGATGCCCAATCCATAAAAACTATCAGGGGGCGCAGCAGGTTCTTGGGGGTTTTTATTTATCGGTTGATGATTTGTCATTTCGAAAAAATCTCCTTTTGAGGAAAAAGCACGGCAGGACAGGGTGTGAAGAACAAATAAAGCCCGGCATCACGCGGACGCCGGGCTTTAAGCGTGGTTAAAGATTACAGCTTGACGACGTTAACCGCCTGCTCGCCCTTGGGGCCTTGTTCGATATCGAACTCGACCTGCTGACCCTCATCCAAAGACTTGTAACCTTCGCCCTTGATCGCGGTGTGATGCACGAAGACATCCTTGCCGTTCTCGGGGGTGATGAATCCGTAACCCTTCTGGTTACTGAACCACTTCACAACTCCTTTTGCCATAGCTTGTTACCTCCTTTTCTTAAAATTATAGTAAACCCCGTTAGAAATCCTGTTCACTTTTACCTGTTTGCTGGATCTCCAACGGGGTAACAATGACACAGATAAAAAACCGCAAGGTTAGATTTCTCCTCCTTGCGGCCTGAAGACTTCTAATCTTTGTTTACTACGGAATGTATTATAGCAAGCTTTCTGTTTTTGTCAAATAATATTTATTTTTGTTTTTTTGTCGTTTCCTTGCCCGCTTCAGCTGTTTTTTTCTGCGTCGCCGCCTCAGCCGGATATTCGCCGGTCCAGCAATAAAGGCAGAGTTTTTGTTTCGGCAGGCCGATGGCCTTGATCATGTCGTCGGTGGTCAGATACCGCAAGGTCGTCACTTCCAGGTCCCGGGCGATCCATTCCACCATTTTGGCATATTTCTCGGAATGCGGCACCAGATATTCCGAGATATCTTCGACATCGCGGCCTTCGATGGCTCGGATGGCGCGGCGGGCGACCAGCTCCTGTGTGGTGCGCGTCGAGAGGCAAAAACGGCATGGAAATAACAGCGGCGGACAGGCCGGTCGGACATGGACCTCCTTGGCGCCGCAATCCCAGAGCTTGCGGATGGCGAAACTTTTCAGTTGCGTGCCTCGGACGATGGAGTCTTCGCAGACGATCATACGGTTGCCTTCGATGATGGAGCGGATCGGGATGAGCTTCATCTTGGCGACAAGGTCGCGGGTTTCCTGCGATGGCGGCGTGTAGCTGCGGCCGTAGCCGGCCGTATATTTTACCAGGGGTCTGCGGTAAGGCTTTTTAGATTCCATAGCATAGCCGATAGCATGGCCGACGCCCGAATCCGGCACGCCTGAGACGACGTCCGCTTCGATGTCTTTATCCTGTCGCGCCAGCGCCTGGCCGCAGCGTTCGCGTACGAGCTCCACGCCGATGTTTTCATAACTGGACGCCGGGAATCCCGTATAGATCCACAGGAATGTGCAGATCTGCTGGTCGGGGCGTCCGGGCGTGCGGCTGACGAGGCCGTTGTTTTCGTTCAATAAGATAATTTCTCCCGGGGCGAGGAACTTGACGGTTTCAAACCCCAGATTCGTGAAAGCGGTTGTTTCGCTTGTGACCGCCCACATGCCGTCGTTTTTTCCAAGGGCCAAAGGAGTGTACCCTTTGCGGTCGCGAGCGGCATAGATGCCGTCCTCATGAAGGATCAGAAGCGAACAGGATCCCTGTATCTTTTCGAACATGCTTTCAACGCCATGGATCAGGTTGTCGCCGGTCGTGATGAGTTTGGCGATGAGTTCGGATGTATTGACCCCTGTGCGGCTGGGCTCGCTGAAGGATATCCCTCTCTCCAGGAGGTCCTGCACGAGGTCTTCCTTGTTTTCGATGAAGCCGGCCGTCACAATAAAGAACGAACCGAAACGCGAATGCGTAAAGATCGGTTGTTCGTCCGTGTCGCTGATGGCGCCTATCCCCTTTTTGCCGTTCATCTGATGGTAGTCTTCGAAGAATTTGGATTTGAACTGCGTTTGATTGATTGCGTGGATCTTGTGATGGAATTTCTCGCCCAAGACGGCCATGCCTCCGAATTCCGTTCCGAGGTGAGAGTGGTAATCCGTTCCGTAAAACAAGGCCTGATTGCAGTTCTCATTGCTGGAAACGACGCCGAAGAGTCCGCTCATAACAAGTACTCCTTTGTATTTGTGTCTGCGCGTGATGCCGTCTAGCGCCTCTGGTGAAGAGGCTCAGCGGCGGGGTTAATCTTTCGTCAGCTCGCCGATTTTTTCTTCGATCTTCTTTTTATGTTTGTATTCCTCATTGAGAAGGTCCGAGAGAAGATCGGTGATCTCCGGATGAGTGTTGGCAAGTTTTTTATAGAGCGCGATGGAACCATTTTCTTTCTCCAGAGCGAGCTTCAGGGCTTCTATGGCCAGCATGGTCCCTCCTTATGATGATGTTGCGGCGACGTTGGTGGGTGAAAAAAGACGCTTTGCCTGCGCGCAGGATCTTTTCTTTTCTTCCGTCGACCGCAGAAAGACCCGCAACAGGTCCATGTAGTCATGTTTTTTTTCAAGGTAGTGCATATGCGACGCATCTTCAAAAATGACCATGCGGCCGTTCGGCAGGAGGCTGCGGTAATAGTTCGTGGTTTCGACAGATGCTTCGTCATAGCGTCCGCAGGTCAATAAGACGGGAATACGGATATCCTTGAGTATGGCCGTGCAATCGGCATTTTTAAGGGTTCCGCGGATCGTGAATTCGCTCGGCCCCCACATCCTGCCGTAAATATCCATGTTGAGTTTTTTAAAGGCTTTTTTCAGACATGCGGGCCAGGGCTGGAGACGGCAGACGTGGCGTTGGTAATAGGCCGTCATGGCCTTTTGGTATTCCGGCGTATCGAATGATGCATTCTTCTCGGCATTAAGAATGATGTTTTTGATCTCTGTCGGGAGTTGTTCGATGTAGCGTCGCTGGTCCTTGTGCCACAGGGATGAGCTGAGGTAGGGTCCAGAAAGGGTCAGGCTGAGGATGCCTTTAGGGTGTTTGAGCCCGAGATAAGTGACGGCGAGCATCGTTCCCCATGAGACGCTCATGAGGTGAAACCTTCCGAGTTTTAGCGCCCGGCGTAGTCCGGCAAGCTCTTCGACAAAGCGCTCAATGGTCCAGAGCGCCGGGTCGTTGGGTTTTTCGGAGAGGCCGCAGCCCAGCTGGTCGTAGAAGACGACCGGCCGTTCGTCGGCCAGGGCCTCCAGGGGTTCTAAATAATCATGCGGCGCGGCGGGACCGCCGTGAAGTGTCACGAGCGGTGTCTTTGTTTTGTTTTTCCCGGCGATTTTATACCAGATTTTTCCTCCGGGTACGGCTATGAAACCTTTGAGATATGTGGACATTGTCGTCAGGGTTTTACGGCGGCGTAAAGATGCGCGCCGGCGCCTAAGTATCGTGTTGTGACGTCGATTAGGGCCGCCTCCCTCATCATGGAGCAGACCTGTTGGGGAGACAGGAAGGATATGATGGAAGAAGCCAGATAAGCGTAGGCCTCGGCCGATCGGCTCATCCAGCCCCCGATGAGGGGCACGACGCGGCTAATGTAGAAGCGGACAGGTGCCGAAAAAAGATTGTTTTGCGGCGGGGAAAATTCCAGGATCAGGATCTTTCCTCCTTTTTTGGTGACGCGGCGCATTTCCCGGAGTCCCCGGCTGCGGTCCGGGATATTCCTGAAGCCGAACGCCGTGGCTGTGATATCGAAAGAAGAATCTTCGAACGGCAAATCCAGCGCATTGCCGCGGCCAAGGAAGATGTCGGGCCGTCCACGCTTGGCGTTGATTTTCGCGTTCCCGAGATCCATCATGGCTGAAGAGAGATCGATGCCGGTGATGCGACAGCGGGGTTGCGTGTTAAAAAAACTCAAGGCTAAGTCTGCGGTACCTGTGCAGATGTCGAGAATGCGGCTGCCGGGGCGCGGGCATGCGGCTTCTGCCGTTTGCCGGCGCCATTTCTCATCCAGCCCCCAGCTCAGGATCCTGTTGAGCAAGTCGTAGCGGCGGGCAATGGCAGAGAACATTTCTGTCGTTTCGTATACCATCGTCTGTTTATGCGGTTTTTTTCCGTCGCCGCAGGGCCTTTTCCATACGCGCGACAGCCTGGGCCGCCGTCTTGCCTTCGGTCAGATGATCACAGCAGATGGCAGCGTATCCTTTCCGGTTCTCGATCTTGAAAATATGCATCTTGGGTTTTACCATGCCTCCCCCTATTTTTCGTTAGACGTCACAGCCACATTTTTTGAGCCTGAGGATATGAATTTGTTGATGAGACGAAGCGAGCAAGACATCCTGTTTGTTCCTTCCCGTCGCCAGCCGCGGGGAAAGAGGGCTGCGGTGGGCGTAGTGTCTTTTGTTCATTTCTTTGACGAGTGCCTCATGCCTGAGGAAGAGCGCTCGAAGTTTTCCTTTCCAGCGCATGGTTTCCGGATGCCGTGAGTATCCTTTTTTATGGTGCGTCAGGATGGACCAGACGGCATGAAGCTCCCTGTGTTCTCCAAGAAGATGGTTACGGCAGAATCGGCATGGGCTGAGGTCCCAGATTCTCATGTTACAGCCTTGTCGCTATTTGAGCTTGTCCGAGATGCGTTGCAGGATTTCTCCGGCAGCCTGGGGTTGGGGTAAGAGCAGGCGTCTGGCCAGGGTCACGATCTGTGTTGTTTTCTCCGTTACGCTTTGGATCTTGATGGTCACGTCATTTTTATCGATGAGGGCCTTGATGGTTCCGTTTGTCTTGTCTTCTGATTTGATTTCTCCAAGCGTTTTAACAGTGTCCAAAGCCACTGCATAGACTTTTTCGAAAGGAATATCGAAATTGTCCTGAGCGCTGTCTTTGCCCATCAGGGTGATGGCAACGCCTGCCGGCAGGAAACCGACGCCTAAAATGGAGCTGACGGCGTAGATATTGGCGCTTTTGATGGCCGTATTTTTCATAGCTTCCGAGAGGATGAGTGCAACAAGCTGTTGGGCGCTGGTGATATTGCGATATGTCTTTTGTTTGTAACCCAGATCATAGACCTGGATCTTTGGCGTTTCGCCTTTGGAGTAATCTTTATAGACGATTTTCCCGATGCTGAGTTTTAAAAGATCGATCTGCAGGGGGAGTTGTCCTGCCGGTTGTTTTCGTGTCGTTTCTTCTTTTGGCCTTTGCGGCGCTTCGGCGACCTTGAGGGCATCCACGTTCATCTTTCCTTCTTTGTCCTTGATGATCACGAGCTCTTTGAGCGCGATCTCAATTTCTTTGAAGTGGATCTTTTTTTTGAGGATGTCGCCGAGGACAAACGCAACGTGGATGGTAGGCATATCGACGAAGAGCTCTTTGGGGAATCCGGGCGGGTTGTAGAGTTTGAAACCTTTGATGGTGACGGTTTGTCTGATGGCGCCCAGAGAGAAGCTGTCAATGGATACAGGTGCGCCCGTAACCTGGGTTGTGGTTATGGTAACGGTGTTCTTGATGATCTGGTCCCTGAGGACGGCGATGACCGGCAGGGCGATGAGGACGATAACCACAATCAGGAGAATCTTTTTCATGGGGCGGCCTCCCTTTAGGGTGGGGGAAATGTTTTCCGCAACTAAAATGGAGTATAAAGGACTTTATGGACGAGGTCAACTTGTTTTCTTGGATGGATTTGCCGTTCGAAAATCCAATTTCGCAGTCTTTTTTTAAGGAGGCGCGAGGTTTCTTTTCTGGAGACCTGCGTATCGTAAGATATCGGAAAAATCTCTGGGGCAAGGCCAGGGGCGAAGGCAGGTCCGAGGGGCTCCAGAAATAAACACTTTGTCGTTTTGGGAGCGGCGGCTGGAACAAAAATTTTTGTCTTTTTAGAGGTAGACAATGTCCTCTGAATGATAGAGGGATAAGAATAGGAGCATATATTCTTTCAGGTGCCGCGTGAGGAGGAAGTTATTTTTGATATGCTGGCGTCCGTTTTCTCCGAGCTTCTTGGCATATTCGGGATTATTGAGGAGCTGTTTGATGGCAAAGGCGGCACCCTCGATGGAATGGCACATCAGTCCCGAAAATTTATGTTTTACCTGCAGCGAGATGCCTCCTACATGGGAAGCGACGATTGGTTTGGCTTTCCAGAGCGCTTCGGCAACCGTCAGGCCGAATCCTTCCTTGAGAGATTTCTGGACGATGACGTCGGAAGCCCTTTGCAGGGCATTGATGAGGATATCATCTTGTGGCAGGAGAAGGACATGGATGTCCTTGTCTTTTTTTGCCCTTTCCTGGACTTCGGCCAGAACTTGGATGCCTTCGGGATCATCCGTGGCCGTTCCCCCCGCCAAAATGAGCTGACAATCAATGTATTTTTTGACTTGCAGGTAGGCATCGACGACGCCTGAAGGGTCTTTGAGCCTGTCGAAGCGTGAGATCTGCGTGATGATGGGTTTGTCTTTGACGATGTTGTATTTGGCGAGGGCCGCGTCGATGACCTCTTGAGGGAGCTCCTTGTTTTTGTCGCTTAGGGGATCGATAGAAGGCGAGATCAGGTATTGACGGATCGGCAGGCGCTGCGAGAAGATCGGCGATGAAAAGACGGCAGCGTCGTAGTTCGGGATGAACGACATCAGGAAATCCCAGACTTTTTTATGAGGATGCGAGACATCGATATGGCAGCGCCACAACCATTTATTCCCGGTTTTCTTTTTGATGAGGCCGATTGGCTGGGGATCGTGGATGAAGACGATGTCGCCGTAGGTGTTCATGAGTCCCAGATTCGCCTCGGTGGTTTCCATGAAGATTTCCAGATCGCGGTCTGTAATGTCCTCGGGCCGGCCGTGCAGGGCGTTGTGGAATTTTTTTGTGACGTCAAAAAATTGGGATCCCCCTTTGATCAGATCCCAGCGGCTGTCGACGCCGAGCTCGCCCAAGAGGGGCACCATGCGGTTGAGGATTTCTGCCACCCCTCCGCCGACGGACGTAGAATTGACATGCTGGATGACCTTGCCCTTGAGGCGTTCGGCAAGCAGCTTCAGGTCGTCGATCGTGGACTGTCCGACAATAGGGATGTAGTCGTTGATGTGCACCATGGGTCAAGCCGCCAATTTTTTTTCGACGATCTTCAAGATCGTTTTTCTAAGACCGTCCAGCGTATATGTGTAGGGATCGAGCTTGGCAATTTTTTCGGCCAATGCTTTTTCCTGTAGTGACGTGTCCAGCCAGTTGGAAAAGTCGTTGGTCCCTTTTTCCAGCCTCAGATGCGCCTCAAAGATGTGAAAGTAGATGGAATCGATCGTGACCTTCCTGAGCGCCTCGGCAAATTCCCTCAAGTCCGTCGCCGTCTCATTCGTGGGGGCGATAAAACTGACGGATTTGATGAAATGGAATTGTTCGTCTTCTCCGGCAAAACGGAGGTTCGCCTTGGGATTGTGTTTGAGATATTTTTCGATCGTCTCGACGATTTTTTCACGCAGGGAACGGATCGTTTTGTACTGGATCGTGTCGATGCTGGCTAGCCTCTCTCCCAGTTCATCGTCGCCCAGGACTTCCCTCACCCAATAGGCGAAGTCGTTCGGAGGCTCCGGAGAAAGATATTGGTGCTGCTGCAGGAAGCGGTGGGTGTGATGGTAGATGCAAGAGCCAGGCACGTCTTTGATATGTCCCAGGAGTTGTTCTAGATTGGAAGCCTTGATGCCCAAGAGCTCCGAGAGATGCCACCGGGTGTAAAAGCGGAAAGGTTCCTTGGCTTTAATGGGTTCTGTCATGATTTATTTGGGAGATTTCAGCAATACGATGCGTTCCAGGAACTCGCGGACCTTATCCGTGTTCGAGAGGTAATGTTGCGCCGAAGACGTCCCCGGCACCCCGACGAAAACGGTTATTCCCTTGTTCTTCAGCGCACGGAATGCGTCTTCGTCTGTTATATCATCTCCGACGTAGAGGGGCAAGACGTTTCTTCCTTCGGCAGCCCCCCTTCTTTTTTTCAGCAGCCACAAGACGATCTTGCCTTTGTCCCAATCCACGGGGGGCTGGATTTCCAGGATCATCTTGCCGGTTTTTGTGCGGATAAGACTTTTTGCGGCCGCCTCTTTTACGGTCTCCCGGAAGATCCCCTGGATGCTCGGAAAGTTATTTTTTTCTGCGAGGCGGTAATGGACGGCCAGGAAGGGTTTCTTGTTTTCAACGATGACTCCTCTTATTGTTTTGTATCTGTCTTTGAGTGTTCTTTCCAGACGGGCAATGATCCTGTTGTAGGCGGACGGGATGCGGATTTTGAACCTGACACCGCTTCCCTCTGCCTCAAAACCGTGGTTTCCGGAATAGACGATGTTTTTTAGGCCGATCGTGAATTTGAGATCGGAGATCGCCCTGCCGCTGATGACCGCCAGGAGCACTCCGGGGACAGCGGCAAGAGCTCGAAGGACCTGTTTTGTTCTTGCCGGCAGGACGGCCTGCGAGGGTGTCGGCGCGATCGGGCTTAATGTCCCGTCATAATCCAGGCAAATGAGAAGCGGATGCTGCCGGATGCGCTGCCGTATGCGGTCCCAATCACGAAAGAGGTTCTTCATGGCAGCTGTTTTATTCCTTGAATTCGAATTTCAGCAATTCGGAGATGATCTTGCCTGCCCAGCGGAAGATGTTGTTGTTTTGCACGATCTCCCGCATTTTTACCATGCGTTTCTGTTCTTCGTCTTCCGGAAGCTTCAAGGCCGCATAGATGCCGTCCGAAATGCTTTCCCGGTCGTAGGGATTGACGAGGATGGCGTCTGTCAGTTCGCGCGAAGCGCCGGTAAACTCGCTTAAAACGAGGGCGCCTTTGTTGTCGATGCGGCTGGAAACAAATTCTTTAGCGACAAGATTCATTCCGTCATGGAGGGAGCTCACCAGGCAGACACGGGCATAGCGATGCAGGGCCAGAAGTTCATGGAAATTTAAGTGGCGGCGCACAAGGATAATGGGTCTCCAGTTATCCGTTGAATGTTTCCAGTTGATCTGTTCGACGAGGGCGTTGATCTCGTCGTTCAAGGCTTTATATCTGGGGATATGGAGACGGCTGATCTCGCCGACCTGGAAGAGCGTGATTTTTTCTTTGAGGTCCGGCACTTTTTCGAGGAGGCGGTCAACAGCCAGCATCCTTTCGGGGATGCCTTTTGTGTAATCGATGCGGTCGATGCCCAACAGCACCGTTTGGTTTTCCAGGTGGAATTCCTCGATCAGGGCTTCTTGTATTTTTTGGACGCTTTCGGATGCCGCAGCGGAACTGATGCCTTCAAAATCGACGCTGATGGGATAGGGGCGGATAAGCGTTTCGTGCCCACCCTTGATAACGGAGAAGCGCTCCCTGTCGATCTTGCTTTCTAATTCCCTGTCGACGGCTGTCAGGAAATTATCGCAATGGTAACGGATGTGGAAACCAAGCAGGTCATTGGCGAGGAGCCCTTCGAGGATTTCCTTTCTCTGAGGACAGATACGGAAGACTTCGTGTGACGGCCACGGGATGTGCCAGAAGTGCGCGATGATGAGTTGGCTGCCTGCTTTTTCTTTGAGGTAACGGGGCAAAAGACAAAGATGGTAATCTTGGATCCAGATGAAGGCCTTTTTATTCCCTACTTCGCTTAAAATCGCATCTGCGAATTTTTGGTTGACTCGTTCGTAGTGCTTCCAGTCCTCTTCGCGGAATATCGGCCGTTGGAATGTCAAGTGACACATGGGCCAGATGGCCTCATTGGAATAGCCGAAATAGTAGCCATTTTCTTCTTCTTTGGTGAGCCAGACGCGCTTGAGCGTGTAGGATGGGTTGTCGGGAGGGACACCGAGCTTGCCGTCTTTGTCTGTTACTTTCCTGTCGGCATCTCCGGATCCCTGGGCAACCCATAAGCCGTTTGAGGCCTGCATGACGGGGTCCAGCGCCGTGATAACACCGCCGGCGCCGCGGATGTATTCAGCCTTTCCTTTTTTAAACTGATGGACGTAGGGTTCCCTGTTGGAGACGACGATAAAAAGATAATCGCCCAACTTTTCCCCGACGAGTTGATGAAGGGTTTCTTTTGTCCACATAGTTTATTTCTGTTTTTGGGCGTCTTCCTGCCTGTAGTTGATCGCCCGGATGGGATACGGAATATTGATATTTTCTTTTGCGTAACGTTTATGGAGACGTTTGATGAATTCGTGTTTGACGAGATACTGGTCTGTGAATTCTTTTGTCCTCAAGATGACCGAGAAGTTGACGCTGGAATCGGCGAAGGTATGGAAACGGATGAACGGTTCGAATCCTGGCACCCCGCCGGGAACTTCTTTCATGACTTCTTTGGCGACGTCGCAGGTGACGCGCTCGACCTTGTCGAGATCGCTGTTATAGTGCACGCCGACCTCGACGAGGATGGACATCTCCCTGTCCGGCAGATAATAATTGATGATGATGGCCTGTGTGAGCTTGGCGTTCGGCACCAGGACGACATTGTTGGGAAGCATGCGGATTTTTGTCGTGCGCCAGTTGATGTCGGTGACGTATCCCTCTTCTCCTGTCTCCAGCTTGACGTAGTCCCCGACGCGCACCTGCCGGGCGATCGTCGTATGAAATCCCGCGAAGAGATTGGACAGCGTATCCTGGAGGGCCAAGGCAACGGCCAGACCGCCCACACCCAGGGTTGCTAGGATCGGTGTGATGGAGATGCCCAGGCTGTTCATGATGATCATGACGCCGATACCGAAAATGATGATCCTGCCGATATTCTGTGTCAGCGAGGTGACCGGCATGACGCCCTCGATCTTAGAGGCATAGAGGTTGATGAGTTTTCCGACGATCGTGGCTATCGCCAATGTCGCCGAAAAGATGCCGAGAACCACGAGGATTTTTCCCATAGCCTGCACCCAGTTTTCGGGGAGATTGGTGACGCCGAGGGCCAGATAGAGTCCCAGCATAACGAACCAGATCATGATGGGTTGGCGGATGCTCTCAATGATGATGTCGTCGATCTGGTGTTTGGTGGCGAGGGCCCATTGGTTAAGACGGGCAAAGATGACCTTTTTGACGATCGCGCCGACGAAGATGGTGACGAGGAACACCGATATTGGAAACGCGGCGGTCTGAAGCCAAAGGAGGAACGGATGTGTCGTCATGTTTTACTTTGGTTTGATTGAGCTAATAAACGCTGGGTTGAAGAGGAAAAATCGGAATGATAAAACGACTTTGAGATAAATAAAAACCGTTAGGTTGATTATATCGCTACATAAATGTTTGTAAAGAGACGATTTGTGTTTTTTCGGATTTTTTCAGACAGGACCACAGGCGTGGTGGTTTCTCAGCCATTTGTTCTTTGTCCGGTAGTCGCCGATAAAGTTTCCGACGGTATCCCAGAAGGCGCGGCTGTGATTTTTGTGCGTCAGATGAGTCAGTTCATGGACGACGATATAATCGATGATGTCCTGAGGCAAGAAGGCGATACGCCATGAAAAGCTCAGGGTGTCCCTGGAGGAACAGGATCCCCACCGGCTTCGGGCTGAGGATATCCTGATGTTTTTGGGGATGACGCGCATCATGGCGCCGTAATGTTTTACCGCCGGCATCAGGATGTTCGAGGCTGCTTTCTTGTACCAGCATAAGAATAGTCTTTCAGCAGCGTCCTTGAGGTGCGCCGGAAGGATGAATTTTTCTCCGGTAAAGACAAGTTGTCCGGCGCCGCCCTTCTCTTGTTGCGTAAGATCCAGACACAGCGGGAAGAGCCTGCCAAGGTACAGGATGGGTTTTCCTTCAAAGAAGCCCTTGGCTTCTTGTGTTTGTGAGGCCAGGCGGAAGGCCGTGAGTTTTTTCTCCAGCCATTTCGTTTTTGAGCGGATGAAGCCTACGGCATGTCTGATGTTCATGCGCGCCGGGAAACGCAGGGCGACTCGTCCGTTATCGTGAATACGCAGAGATATCGTTTTGTGCCGGCCGCGGCTGGGAATCAAAGTGATTTCCGGCAAGCCTTCCAGATTCAGTGTTGCGGGTTTCATGGTCTTCGTCGTCTCGGGGACGATGGGGTGCATCGGCGTCGAGGGTTCACGCCGCCAGCTCGTCTACGATTCCGGCGACGATGAAATCATTGTCCGTCAGTCCGCCGGAGGCGTGCGTGGTCAATGCGACTTTAAGCGTGTGATAGGTCCACGTCAACGTGGGATGGTGCCCCTCTTCTTCGCATGCCATCGCAATTTGGTCGACAAGGTCTTTGATCTCCATGAATGTTTTTCTTTTGAATATTTTTTCGATTCTTTTGGCGTCCGGAGATGCCCATCCCTGTTGTTTTGTCAGCCGTTGTCTCACTTCATCTTCTTTCAGCGGAGGCGTTCCTGCCTGACAGGGGACGCAATGAGGGGTTCTCTGCGTTGCGGCCGCGGGGACGGAGTGTTTCAGGATATCATCCAGCCTTTGGAGCGCGGCAACGTAGTCCGGAGGTTGCGTCGCCTCCGCGACGATCTGTGAGTAGCGCAGGATGTTATCTTTGTCGATGATCATGACAGCGCGCGCAAGTAAATTGAGTTCTTTGATGAGGAGGCCGTAGTGGAAGCCGAAGGAGCCGTAACGGTAATCGGACAGGACATCTATTTGCGAGATTTCATGGGCCTGACAGAACCTTTTCTGGGCGAAGGGAAGGTCGTTGCTGATGGCTATGATGACGACATCTTCGGATAATTGCGATGCCTTCTTGTTGAATTCCTTGACCTGCATTTCGCAAACAGGCGTATCCAACGACAGAAAGGTCGTCAGGATTTTCGTTTTGTTCCCATATTTGGAAATGTCGACGTCCTCCAGGTTTTGATTTGTCAACTTGAAATCCGGGGCGGGTGAGCCTTCGCCGGGTATTCTGCCTTGCAAGAGCAATGGTTTTCCTTTGAACGTGATCGTCTTTTTCATTCTGTCCCCTTTCTTAACGCTAACGAACGGTCTTTCCGGAGATCCGGACACTGTTTTTTTCTTTCAGGGTTTTCGTTTTTTGCTGATGGACAAGCTGTTGTTTGAGGTCCCAGAGTTTTCTGCTCAACGACACATGATATCGGTGAGGATTGATGAGACGCCTGACGCCCGGGTCGAGTCTGTTGATGTCGTTGTGACGGAGTTGGCGCATCTCTTCAATGGTCGTTTGGCGGCGGATCCGTCGGCCGTTCTTCAGGATATCGGTCAATAGAGGTTCTATCTTGGAGATGTTACAGGCGCGGATTGTTTCCTGGATCTGTTCTTCTGTCGGATGGTGCAGCAAAAGGGTATCTTCTTTGCGCGGGTCTTCGTCTTGAAGGGCCACACAGTCCGCGAAAGCCTTGCCTCTTGCGTCATAGATGCGCCAGACGGATTTGCCCCCGGGATTGATAATTTTTTCCGGCGTTTCCGAAAGCTTGATGGCGGCCTTCCATCGTCTGCCGTCTTTGATCGCCGCCAGTTTATAGACGCCGTCGAGCGCCGGGTCTCCATACGACGTGACAAGCCGCGTACCTACCCCGTAGTTCAGGCGTGCGATGAGACGTTCCGGGTTGACGCCATAGGCACCGGCCTCCTGCCGGATCTGCGCGATGATTTGCCAGACGACCAATTCATCCAGCTGGTTGGAAAGGACGATGGTCGTATCCGGAAATCCGGCCTCATCGAGCATCCTGGCGGACCGGATAGCCAGATAGGCCAGGTCTCCCGAATCCAATCTGACTCCGACGGGTTTGTGACCTTTCTTTTTAAGCTCATCGAAGACCTTGACGGCATTTGGTATGCCGCTTTTTAGCGTGTCGATGGTGTCGACCAGCAACAGACAGTCGTCGGGATAGATGTCTGCATAAGCGCGAAATGCAGCCAGCTCTCCTCCTTCGCCGTCCAGGGCCATAAACGCTTGGATCATGCTGTGGGCGTGGGTCCCCTTGGGCGGATATCCGAGGAGACAGGATGCTCCGGTGTTCGAGGAAAAATCAGCCCCTCCAATGAGGGCAGCGCGCGTGGCGGCATCGGCCCCTTTTCCTTGAGCCCTGCGCATGCCGAAGTCTATCATCGTCTGCCGGCATCCGGATTCTTTGATGCGGCAGGCTTTGGTTGCGATCAGTGTCTGAAAATTAATGTGGTTTAAAAGGGATGATTCCAGCATTTGCGCTGCGGCCAGAGGTCCCCTGACGATGACGAGCGGGACGCCTGGATGGACGACCCGGCCTTCGGGGACCGCCGCGATCGAGATATCTTCAAAGCCGTCTTTGTTTTTCAACCATGCCAGAAAGTCGTCTGCAAAGAGCCGATGTCCCGACTTCCCTTTTTGGGCGCGTAGATATCGTAATTCTTCTTCGCCAAAGCTGGATTTTTCCATCCATTCCAGGAAGCTTTCGAGGCCCGCATGGATGCAGTATCCCGCCCGGTGCTCGCCGTAATCGGGGTAATGGCGGAAAGAGTAATCGAACTGGGCCGTTTTTTTGTGGAGCCCCGTGCGATAGTAAAGCTGGGCCATGGTGAATTGGTAAAAATCAGCAAATAAGATGCCGTCGGTCACGCGTTCTTTTTTCACTTTTTTGCCTTATGTTTCTTTTGACCGCTTGGATGATTATTTTTCTGGGGTTGTTGCGCTGTTAGGATGATCGTTCGCCTATCGGGGTAGATCCTTTTGATCTTCCTGGAGATTTGTATCTCTCCCAAGCCGGGCATTTTTTTCATCCAAGAAGACGGCATCGACAGCATTTGTTTTTGGATGAATTCCATGGTTTTCCTGCCGTTGGCGGCCTTCCAGAATGGTCAGTTGGCAAGATATTCGCGCCAGGCCCTTTCGAGTCCATGCAGATCTTGGAAATAGTCGCCATAGACAGACTGAATGGCTTTGTCTATGGTTTTGCCGTCACGCAACTCGCGGCAAAACCTGGTAAACCGGTCTTGGCCATAGCGCCTTCTCATGAAATCCACCAGAGATGCGGATTGCAGATAAAAGGTGTTGATGAGTTGTTCCGGCGTCAGGATGAGAATGGCTGGTTCGTTGTCTTTTGTCCGGACTTTTTCCACGTAACGGAATTGCCGGATTTTCGGTATCTCGAAGTTTGAAATGTCGTCGATCGACAAAATAGCGTCCCGCGCATAAAGTTGCTTGGCGACCACCTGGATGATCCGGTTTTTGTTTCCTGACGTCCACCATTGGGCAATGCCTTCATCCAGCCATAAAGGGATGTCGTTTTCGAAACCGACAAAATCGCGAAAGATCAGGTGGGCGATTTCATGCGGCAGGACATTTTCTGTGAAGCTCTCGCTTCCTACGTAGCTGGCAATACAACGGTTCTTGTAGTCCGCCAGGCCTTCTGTCCATTCCGGGCTGCTGGTGTTTCTGAGGTAATCCGGCTTGTCCGGGTAGAGGTAAATCTTAACACGGTTTTCCCATATCCAGAATTTGGAATAACGGGGATAGCCGATGTCGTAAGCGATCGATTGATAATACCGCTCGGCTTTGTCGGCGACCTTTTGTGCGAAACTTTCCCCCCCCTGATAGAAGACGACAAAGTGATCGCTTTTGACCGTATGCCAAACTTGCGCGAGCGCCGGTTTTGCCGGCATGAACATACAAAAGAAGAAAAACGCAAGCCATGCGGTTCTTGGGATGCGGGTTAGGATGTTTTCGATGGTTTTTTTGGTGTTTTTGAGGGGATAAGAAAGGCATTGGGACATAAAAATATTATAACACGGTGTCGTGTTGGAATCTATGTCTCAGGAGGTCGCTGGGTTTTCGATGGATTCTGCGGCCCTGGTCAAGTCTTCGAATATGTTCAGGATGTCGTCTTTGGAAAGTTTCTCGCTTGGGCCGAATGATCTGGTAAAAGTCGTGGACATGGCCGGATAACAAATATGATTTGGGTCTGCAGGGCCTTGCGTCGCCAGACGCAAGGGCTCGATGTGGCAATGGAGGCTGAGTTTAAAATTCCACCAGGAACGGGCCGCAATCCTGTTGATGCGGCAGATTATCGTGCGGTCTTTATAGCAGCCTTCGACAATAGCGTAGTCTGTCGGTCCTTCTTCACCGCTTTCGCCGCGCGTTTTTAGAATGTCCTGGAGTAGGCGCGAAGCCTCCCTGACGGCTTTGTAGATAACCATTTCGGCATAGGCCGAGACAGCCCAGAAGACGATTGAGGCAAAGAACAGGACGCTCAATCCGTAAATAAGGCTGTCGGATGTCATGGGCAGGCTAATTCTTTATTTCCTAGTCTGTGAACGCAGTAAAAACAACTGTTGACGTCGACGTGGTCCGGGTCTTGCATCTTTTGGAGTTCTCTGATACGGTCTTGTTCCAGCCTTGAGAGCCGCTGGGAACAAATCTCAAGTGCCTGCGCAAATGTCCTGTCTTTCATGGAACAGACAAAGGTGGCCTTGCGGATGTTTTCATTATCGAAATTGGCCAGTTCACAACATTGCACTATTTCGCCCCTGGCGTTGACGGTAATCTCGTTGAGGCTGAATGATGCACACATCCGGATCGGATCCGCTGTGCGGATATCTGCGCCTATGCCGATGGGTATGCCGGCGACCTTCGAGAGAGCGGCGGTGGTCAGAAATAATTCTTCGCGCCGCTTGGCGTCCAGCACATACTTATGGTCCTGCGCGCGCGGACAGGGCAAAATTGTCGTCAAGACGAGCCGTTGAGCGCCCTTTTTACGGCTAAGAATAGCGATATCGAAGAGTTGTTCGAAGTTTGCCGTGCTGGCAGCCGTGAGGATCGTGAAGGGGATGCCGGTCTTCCGGCAGAGAAAGAATGCCTCCATGAGCTTTTCATAGGAACCGTTTTGACGGATATGGTCGTGTTGGCGGGGATCGCTGCTTTCGAGGCTGAAGGCGATGAAAGACAAGTTCCTGCGGCAGGTCTTGATGGTATCCAGGTGTTCGGCGAAGAGAGAACCGTTGGAGACGATTGAAAAAGTATTATGGTTTGCGCAGATATATTCCAAAAGTTCCGGCAGGCGCGGATACAAGAACGGTTCACCCCCCGTGATCGCCACATGCCGGAAGCCGAAGCGGCAGGATTCTTTGATGAGCCTTTTGGCTAATCCGAGGTCCAGGTCGTCTTTTCTGTCTGGGCCCCTGAGGCAATGGCGGCAGGAGAAATTGCAACGGTTCGTGAGGATAAAAACCAGATTTTTTTTCGTTCCGACAGCATTTTTATAAGTTTGCGCTGTTTGTCGTTTGAGTTCAACGGCCCGGCATCGGTCCCATAGGGTTTTGGATATGCCCATGTTGTTCGGATGGGTCTCCACCGGGGAAGATCGGTCCCCCGACGGAGATCTCGTATTTTGCTCCAGTAGAGAACGCCGCCGTTTTCAACCAGCGGTCATATCCGAGTGGAATCCCCCGGGGATTTCAGCCGAGGGATTGAAGACGACGCTGCTCTAAAGCCACCGTCGGCGCAGACCGTTAGAGAACGAAGTTCTCTAACGGGGTTTACTCGATGGGAATAACGATCTTGGTGCCTACCTTCAGTTTGTTGGGATTCCTGATGCGGTCTTTGTTGATCTCGTAGAGATATTTCCACCGGTGGCCGCTGCCGAGTTCCGCCTTGGCGATAGACCACAGAGAGTCGTTTTTCTTGACGGTGTATTCTTTGGTTGCGACCTGGACGGCGCTTTCCACCGTTTCTTTCTCAACAACTTTGTTTTCTGGGGAGCTTTCTTCCGTCATAACCTGTTCCTGCGAGGCGACTTCTCCCGAAGCCTCTCCCTGATAGGGGATCATGACTTCTTCGACCTCTGCGATCATGAATTGCGCATTACGATCTTTTTGCATCCCGACGATGTCTGTGACGGGCGCGACAGCATCCAGCTTGCCGCGGCTGATGATGCGTATCCTCCCTTCATCCACGCCCTGGCCGATGAGAAAATTCTGCACGGCCTCCGCCCTCTTGCGGCCGAGCTTTTCGTTATAGGCTTCGGAGCCCCGCGTATCGCAGTTCCCTGTCACGAGGATATCGGAATCGGGATTGCGCCGGAGGGTCTGTGCGGCGTCTTTCAGGATGACCGCTGCGTCTTCTCGGATCGTGCTTTTGTTGTAGTCAAAATAGATTTTGACATTTTTGATGATCTTTTTGATCACAAGAGAAGGTCTGAGTTCCTGCGGTTTGGGGGCAGGCAACTCATCCGATTTGTAATCGTAGATGATTTTGTAGACATACACATAACCACGGTTGCCCCATAGCGGTTCTACCTGACCCGGCTGGGTTGGCCACCACCAGTAACCGCCGCGCTGGGCGTCTTTGACGGGTTCCGGCTTTGCATCCGTTGGCCACCAGGAGAATTTTTCCTGGGTGTTCTGTATGTCTGTTTTTCTTTTTTCTTCCTTGGTGGAAGCTGCGGCTGTACCGTAAACGGACAGGATGGCGCAGCCGAGCATGACAAGGCAGGTTTTCAGGCCGATTTTTTTAAGAAATGTGCGGGCGGACATAACTACTTCTCCTTTTGACTAAGCCGGGATGTTTACTGTTGCTGTGTTTCCGATGGCTGCGTCTCAAAATTAAGATATTTTTTCAAAAGATTCCAGGTTTGCGGCCCGACGACTCCATCGACGGACAGATTGTTGGCTGTCTGGAATTCCTCTACAGCCTTTTTCGTTTTTGGGCCGAATTTTCCATCGATGTCGCCTGCGTAATAGCCTGCGTTTTTCAGGGCTGTTTGGATTTCTTTTTTTGCCGGTTTTTCCGGAACGACAACTGTCGGTGCTGCCGCCGCCGGCGCTATGGCGGGGTTCTGGGAACTGCCTCTCGGTATTTCCATTGTTAAAGAAGATGGGGCAGGCGAAGAGGAAATATCAGGAGGTGCGGGCGCAGGAGAAGTCGCCGGCGCGGTCGCCTCGACGTTTTGTTCCGTGGGCTGCGCTTCCATGGTTTTACAGCCGACCAAGAGAAAAAGCATGCCTGCGATCACCAGACCTGTTTTCATAACGCCTCCCTATAAGATATAAGAAGTGTAAGATATTCTCAATCGCCCTGGAGAACGCAGAGCGTCTTTTCAGGGCAGCAGCTTTATTTTCAGCGAATTAAGGCTGATTATAGCAATCCCCCATACCCTGTCAAGCGATACTTGGAATGGGTGTTTTGTTCTCTCGTGAGCGTTTTATTTTTCTGAAATGATCCTGGAAAGATTCTTTTCGATAAAATCCAGGAGTTTTTGCTGGTCGGATTGAGAGATCTTATGGAATTCTACGCCGACGCCTGGATAGAGATGCGGTTGAATGTGCTTATCGGGGAGCCAGACGACTTTAACGTCGAGCACGAGAGGCGTTTCTCTCGGGGAGAGTTGCATCGTAAGGGTGAATTCATCGCCTAGGCTGAACTGCTGACATCCGAAGATATAGGCGCCGATGCCGCTGAGGTTCACAATTTCAGCCTTTTGGCAGACTGGATTTTTTTGATGCTTGGGCCGCAGTTCGATCTTGATGTCGATGGGGAGGCGTTTGAAACGCCTGCGCAGCTGGAGTTTCTGGATGTTTTCTATGATTTGGTCCTCGTTGAAAGCCGCTAATGCGATTTCTTCCGTCGGATGTATGTCGATCACGCGGTCCAGCCCTGCAACAGACAGAACGTTTTTGACGTGAACGGGGATTTGGCAGAATTTCATCCGGCCGTTGCTGTTGGTGACTTCTTTGTATGCCAGGACAAGGGCGGAGATGCCCATGTAATCGATGGCATCGACTTCGTCAAAATTGCAGAGGATGTCCGTAAAGCCGTCGTGCAGGCATTGGCCGACGGATTCGACAAAATGGGCCGCATTTACATCAATGCGGCCTATCAGGTCAAGAATGACGATGTTGTTTTTTTGGCGTGCGCGGATCTCCATTTGGAGGCGGATGACGTATCCTAGTGTAAATCTTTGTGCGTCCGGATCGATGCCTTGATGATGCGCCCCAGTTCTTCAAAACTGGATGTCTTCGGAAAGAAACCCGACACCCCCAGAGAAATGGCTTCGGTCATTCTTTCTTCTTTGGGGTATCCCGTGACCATCACGACGGGCAGGGATGTATTAAAACTGCGGATTTCTCTCAGGACGGCCATGCCATCCATGCCGGGCATCTGGATGTCCAAAAAGACGATGTCCAGAGGTGTGTTTTTGATCAAGACGAGCGCTTCTTCGCCGGAATAGCAGACATGCACGCGATGGTGCTTGGTCTCCAGCCAATACGACATCGATTCGCAGAATTCCGCTTCGTTATCAACAAGCAATATGTCGAGAGATTTGTCTTCCATGTCTACAATTATAACCCAAAAGCTTTATTTTTCTATATAATATTTTTAAGTTGTTTCCTGCGTTTGCCCTTCTTTCTTCTCCGGTTCAAAACGCCCTTTTTCAGCCTGCCAGACATATGTGTCTTTTTCCAGAATGATCCTTGGTTCTCCCGGCGCTGTCACAATGGTCGCCTCGCCGCTGGTGCCATGGTCGAATACCTGACGGTAACCCCCTTCTTGCCATCGGTAGGCGGTAATATCTTTGTAATGAGTCCCTCCAGGGTTCACAAAGATGATGACAGGCGGTTTTGTTTTTTCCACGGGCGCGACATAAACCTGCCCAAGGCGGTCCATGCCTGTCAGGGTCCTGGCGAGGCGGTAATTTTTGTCGGGGCCCATGTCATAAATCTGGTAGAAGACGTAATTATAGACAGGCAGGAGTTCTTTTTCGGCCACGCTGAAAGGTTTTGGTTCTTCTTTTGATTTTTTGGGCTCCGTGACGTACATCGCCACAAAACTGATGATGATCTCGGGTTCCGGGTCGTCATCGAGGTTTGTCTCCAGGTAGGTTTCTTCATTTTTCCATGAAGGGTTATACGAAAGGAGCCAGCCGTCGTATTCTATTTTTTTCGGCGGCGCGACTTTAGGGTCCGCCTGACACGGCTGTGCCTGTGCCAAAAGAAAGACGAGGAGCGGCGTCCAGAAGAGAAAGATCGTTGTGTTTCGGCGTCTTTGGTTCATTCTTTTTGCGGGGATTGCAGTTTTTCGATCAGCCGTTCTTTTTCTTTCAGGGCCGCTTCCACTCTTTCAAATTCGATGCGTGAGACCCATTGTCCTTCGCTTTTGTCGACATTATGTTCTTCGACAATTTTCTTTTGCTGTTCTAAGAGGATTTTTATATTTTTATTCTCTTCCTTAAAGCCCTCGATCGTCGTTTGGGCCTTGCGCAAGGCGTCTTCAGTTTCCGTTGTTTTTTTCTTTAAGGCTTCGTGTTCGAGGCGCAACTGGGTGAGTTCCGTGTTCTGCCGTCGTCTGACGGAGATTTCGCTTTCAAGGGTCTCTTCTTTTGTCGTTAATTCTTTTTTCAGGGAGTTGTGTTCTTCTTTAAGTTTATCGAAACTTTCGGAGTCGAAGGCCGCGTTTGACCGTTCCTTCAACAGTTCTTGTTCGCGGCCGCGCAACCGTTCGCTTTCTTCCCGCGAAGCCTCCAGTTCTTTTTCCAGGGTGGCGATGCGTTCTTCGTGGTGGAGTATTTTCTTCTGGAGCCCCAGAACGGGGTCGGCCGTCGCAGCCTCGCCTTCGACCGGTTTGGCAGGAGATCCGGCGCCGGCCCCGAGCATTTTCGAAAAAGACGGCTCCTTGAGAAGAAAGAATATTCCGGCGCCAATCAAACCCAAAAAGACAAGCCCCACGACAAAAATCAGGAGATCCATAATTACTGAGCCTCCGATAAATAATGGGCGCATTGGCTGCGACAATTTTGCCTGTCTGCCGGCAAGGCAGGGAGCGAGACAAGGAGTGAGGACGCCGGCGTAGTCGCAGCACTACGCCAAGGACGAACGACGAAGTCGCAGCCCAAAAGTGTCCAGCCCAAAAAGGGCGGACCTCCGCACTCCATTTCAAGGAGGGTCCAGCCCAAAAAGGGCGGACCTCCGCAGTCCACTTTTTTAAGGAGGGTCCAGCCTAATTTTGTCATAAGTATTTGTGAAAACATAATTTAGCCATGGAAGCCCGTCTTTTGTCCGTCTGCGTCGTTGCTCCTCCTCGACGTGTCGCAGAGGACACGCCATCGTCGTCGCGCCTTGCATCCGGAGCAAAACCCGGGCTTCCAATGCGCCTATTATTTATGGGAGACTCAGTAAATATTGTACATAAAAAGCCGCAGAAAAACAATTCTTTATGAAAAGGACGGGAACCTGTGGTACAATGCGTTCCATCGGACGCCGACAGGAAAGGATGCGATGCTTAAAGAATACAGGACACAGACAATCTTGGGTGTGTGGGGAGGTTTTCTGTCCGTCGGCCTCGGCTACCTCGTCTCCTGTCTCGGGTCTTCTTATTTTTATTTTGGTTATGCGATGATGGCGGGAGGCTATATCCTTTTGGCCTGCGGCGGGTATATGTATGGCCGCGGCAAAGGATACGGATGGCTTGTGAGTTTTTTGGGAATATTGGGCCCCCTGGGATTGCTTATTCTTTATGTCCTGCGCGACAGGAGTGCGCGTGTTTTGAAGAAGCGCCGCAAAGAAGGATTGGTATAGTTTTTTAAGAAAGGACGGGAAGTGCTTCTGGTTAGAATTTTTTGATGACCGCGATGACCTTGCCCAGGATGCTGAAAGGTTCGCGGATATCGGGATAAGAGACATTGGCCGGCTTCAGGTAGAAGCCGGCCTTGTCTTTTTCGATGGTTTTGATCGTGGCTTCATGGCCGACAAGCGCCGCAACGATCTGGCCGGCATCGGCCATGCGTTGACGCCGCACGATAGCGACGTCTCCCGCGGTGATTCCATTGTCCTTCATGCTGTCGCCTCGAACCTTCAAGGCAAAAACCGGTTTGTCCGGTCCCGGGATGAGTTCGTCGAGGTAAACGTATTCGTCGATCTCCTCAAGGACGATATCCGCCATCCCCGTCCCAAGACTGCTGATCAGGGGGATCCGGAAGGCGACAGGCGTCTTGAGATTGATGGCACGCGACTGGCGCGGTGTCAGGGTAATAAACCCTTTGCGCGAGAGACTTTTGAGGTGGTCGCGCGTTGTCCCCGTGGATTTGAAACCGAAGTGTTTTCCGATTTCCCGGATAGTCGGAGGTCTTCCGGTGTGATTGACGGTCTTTTGGATAAAACCCAGGATGTTTGCCTGTCTGGCCGTTATGCCGCTGGGGACGCCTGCGCCCTTCATGATTTGGCTTTTGAACGCAGCTGTTTATTGACCCCCTGGATTTCGCTGTAAATTTTTAAAATGGTTTTGTTCTTGAGCTGGTCTGAGGACAAGAGCGGAGCCATGGCTTTCCCCAGTTCGTAGTAAAGTTCTTCGCGCTTGGCCTGTAGGATCAATTGTTCGGTTTTTTTCTTTGTTTTGTCGTAGATCGCCAGGAGTTGTTTTTCGCTTTTTTTCAGGGTTTTGAGCGTTTTATGACTGATCTTGGAAATATTTTTTTGGGCGTCCGGCCAGACCTCTTCGATTTTTTTCTGGATTGTTTTTTTAAGATCGTTCATTTGTCTCCTTTCGCTCGGTTTAGAATTTAACGACGTAACCAACCTTTGCGCCTTCCTGGTCTTGGAGATCCGTCGTGCGGAAATCAGGACGGCTTCCTTTGATCTGGGCGGGGAACTGGTTTTGGATGATTTTGTCAAATTCCATGTTGTTCTTGATCGAGTCATAGGCTTGGGCGACCCTCAGGATGGGTTTTTCGCCGACAGCCAGATTGACGATGCGGTTAGGGACGCTGCGGTAGAAGAACAAAGGATTCGGTTCCGACAGCGAGAGCTGGATGACATTCAAAAGGAGGTATTCTCCGATGACGACAACAATGCCCATCTGGAGGATCTTCTTTGATGTTTTGCGCAAGGCGTTTTTGGCCCGCGATTTTCTGTAATTCCTGCTTTTGATCTCTGTCATGGCTTCCAGGCGTCCCTGCCTTGGGAGAGAGTCATTCTTGGCCCGTGGGCCCAAAAAGATTTTAAAGAAATGAATAAACTCTTTCTTTTACATATTATTATGGACTTGAACCCAGGGGGTGTCAATAGAAACTCATCCGGTTTTGTGCGGCGGAGCGATATTTTCTTCAATCAGGATGCGTTTAAGGATCTTGCCGGTTGAGTTTTTCGGGAGTTCCGTCCTGATCTCGATTTTCCTTGGGATTTTATAGTCGGCCAGATGCCCGCGCAGGTAAACGATAATGTCGTGTTCCGTCATCGATCCGGCTGTTTTGAGGACGACATATCCCTTAGGAACTTCCCCTTTGTGCGGATCGGGAACGCCGATGACCGCCGCTTCCCTGATGCGGGGGTCGCGGTAGAGGACTTCTTCGATTTCACGCGGATAAACGTTCAACCCCCGGACATTGACCATGTCTTTCTTGCGCCCCATGATGAGGATGTATCCGTCCTTGTCGATTTTGGCCATGTCTCCCGTCAAGAGCCATCCTTCCCGGAGGGTCTGACGGTTGTCTCCCTCTTTTTTATAGTAACCGAGCATGACATTCGGTCCCTTCACGCACAATTCTCCCTCTTGCCCTGGGCCGAGAGTTTGTCCGTGTTCATCGATGATTTTGATTTTTACGTCCGGGATGGGCAGGCCGATGGATCCGGGCTTGCGTGGTCCTTTGAGCGGATTGAGGGAGACGACAGGGGAAGCCTCTGTCAGCCCGTAGCCCTCCAAAAGCGGCAGGCGGAATTTTTTTTCAAATCCCAGGAAGACTTCAACGGGAAGGGCCGCGGCTCCGGAAATGGCGAGTCTGACGGGGTTTACAAATTTCAGAAGAAATGGCGGCAGGAACGCGGGCAACTTCATTTCTTTGAGAATGCCGTAGATGGACGGGATGCCGACGAATATCGTGACGCGGTTTTTGCGGATCGTTCTTAGGAGTTTTTTGACCGGCCGGGGCGATTTCATGATGACGGTTTTGGCTCCGGCATCCAGAGGCATCAGCATACAAACGGTCGCTGCAAAAGAGTGGAAGAGCGGCAAAAAAGAGATAAAGGTGTCTTTCGGCGTGACGCGGATGCACCGGGACGATGAGCGGATGTTGGATAACAGGTTATTGTGTGTCAGCATGGCGGCCTTGGGATGACCTGTTGTGCCGGATGTGTAGAGGAAAACGGCCGGATCCGCAGGTCTTTCGGGGATGTCGGCGAGCCGGGCCAAAGACGCGTCGATGGGCACTCCTCTTATTTGTGAAGCTTGAAGCACAAACGCCAGACTTGCCGTCATCGTTTTTAATTCATCGGCCACAGATGCATAAGCGGCGGAGGTGATTAATCCTTTTGCCTCTGAATCATCGAGGATATATTTTATCTCTTCCCTTTTGAACATGTGGTTGATGGGAACGATAATATTGCGGTTCAGCAGGATTCCGAAGTAGGCATAGACGAATTCCGGAGAATTGTCCAGCAGGATGGCGATCCTCTCTCCCTGCTTTGTCCCGGCTTTTCTTATGGCAGAAGCAACGCGGCAGGATTCCTGGAAGAGTTCCGCATAGCTGATTTCTTTGGAGCCGAAGATCAGCGCCGTCCTTCCCGGGTGATGGCGATGGGCCCGCAAGAGGATGTCGATCAAACTGGAGATATTTTGTTGTTGAAACATTATTTCAGGAGGAAGAGAAACGTCGCTCCCGCCAGGACGCAATAATATCCGAAAACGTGGAAGCGTCCGGCTAGCAGGGCCTTTTTTAAGATGAAGAGGGCCAGGAGGCCGCAAAGGTATGAGGTGATGATGCCTGCCGTCACATCCAGCGGCCGGTATTCGGCGATTTTCGTCCAGTCGGTATCTTTGGCTTCCAGTGCAAACGCCCCGGCGATCGCCGGGATGGATGCCAGAAAGGAGAAGCGGAAGGCTTGCCCCGGTTCAACTTTTCTCATCAAAAGGGTGCCGATTGTTGAGCCGGATCTTGAGATGCCGGGCGTGATGGCGATGCCCTGGCTCAATCCCATGAGAGTGCTGTCGGCGTAACCCGGCAAACGGCCGCCTTTTTTGATGAAGCCTGTCGAAAGAATGAAGAGCCCGTTGAGGATCAACAAAGCGCTCACCGGCACAGGGGCATTAAAAAAAGACTCAAATGTCTTCTTGAGCGTCATCCCGATCATCCCCGTGATTGCGGTGACGATCAGGATGCGCAGGATGGCTTTTATATCTTTGCATGCGGCGACGATGTCTTTATAGAAGAATGTCGCCAGGGCCGCGAGCGTGCCGATATGGAGAGAGACGTCAAGGAAGACGAGATTCTTCTGCAGTCCCAGGAACCGTTGAATGATGACGAGATGTCCGGAACTGCTGACCGGCAGGAATTCCGTTATTCCCTGGATGGCTCCGAGGAGGACGATCTTGAGCGTGATCGCATAGCTATTTGCCGGATCATTCATATCGAATCTCGTCGAGATAGAATGTGCAGCCTTTCGGGTTGCCGTCCAGGTTGGCCGACCAGGCAAACCCGCCGATGACATGGGACAGGTTTTTACCCCGCAGGTCGATACTGTATTGTTTCCATTCCGGCGTCAAGACGACGGGCCCGATGCCGGCCGTATCGGAATCCGGGTAGGGACCCGAGATTCCTCCCACCTTGAATTCTTCGATCCTCTCGCCTCCCCTTTCTCCGCGGGCCCAGAAGGTGAGGCGGGATACGCCCTGCAGGTTGACGCCGGCGTTTTCTTTGTTTCCCCAGTTGTTGGGCGGGTTTTGCCAGTAGATCCCGGCCCAGCGGGCGCCGCTGGAGGCCCTGTTCGAATAACTGATCTTGATGCACGTGTCGCCGGCGTAAACATCATCGGACCAGCCGTTGTTCAGCGTCAGGTCCGCATAATCCCCCATCCAGCCGGATGGGATGAAAAAGTTGCTGTTCGCGGCGCCCTTGTCGGAATAAACATAGAAGAGTTTGACGGCCGCCTTCTGTTCCTGTGCAGCGGATTGTGCCGCGACGCTTCCACAGAAAGTCACCGCCAGCAGCAGTCCGAAACAGAAACCGGAAATTATTTTTGGATTCATCACATCCTCCTTTAGCTCTCCATTCAAATCTTCGCCTGCTTGATCAGTTGGCGGTAATAGTCCATGCATTTCGGACAGGCGCCCTGCCCTTCTTTCCATTCCGGATGGTCCCGGCGGATCAGCTCGATAAGATATTCTTCCGTCTTGATGTGTGTTAATGCCATTTTTTCGTCGATCTGTCTGTTACAGATCGGGCAGACGTAAGCGGAAGGCGGCCCGGCGTTTGCACCCTTGGCGGCGCATTTGTTGCAGAGGCCGGAATCTTTAGCGCTTCGTTCCAGACGTAGGATTTTTTTGAGGATGCGGGCCCACCGGCCCTCCAGTGGAACGTTGCATACACGACAGCGTTTCATGTAACCCCCTTGATTTTGCCTACAATAAAAGGTTTTTACCTTACAAAATCAACCCTGCCCGCGCCCTCCGGGCGGGCGAGCTCACGAAGAAAATTTTACCGATAAATTATTCCTTCGTATAGCGAAATGACGGTTGATGGTCGATAAGCCGTTTGACATCGGCCTCCTCCACAAAACCCATGGAAACAGCGGCTTCGCCCAGGCGCTGTCCTGTCGTCCAGTGATAGTGCAGTGTTTCATTGAGTTGCGTTTCGTTCAAAAGATGGGTTTCCAGCATGATCTGGCCGATCGGCTTGCAGGATTTGAGATGGGGATGATGTTTTCTGAGTTCCAGAGAATATTCTTCCTGAAGGTTTTTGCGTTCGTGTAATCCCGCATCTGTGACACGGCGGTTGACCAAATAGTTGCTTGTGGGGTGTTTTTTAAGGAAATTTTTGATTTCGAAAGCGACTTCGATGAGCTGGAAGATAGATGCGATTCTGAAATTGCGGTTATTGACGATGGCGACGGACAATCCCATGAGTGCGATGTCCGTCATCCGCCCCGTGCGGTCCTTAGCCTTGATGTGTCCGTTTTGCCTGTCTTGCGCCGAATAATGCAGCGGGATCAGACGGTCAAACTCGCCGATGCATTCCCGGGCGACAATCTCTTCTCTTTGCGGTGTCGTCACATAAACGAAATCGTCGCCGCCGACATGACCGACAAAATCGTCGCTGTTGCCGAATTTCTTGACGGCCGATGTCAGGATTTTAGCTGTCTGGAGGATGACGCGGTCTCCTGCGATATATCCATACTTGTCATTGAAGGCCTTGAAATTATTGATGTCCACGTATGCAAAGGAGAATATTTTGTTGTTCTCTATGTGGTCCTTCACCAATTTTTCGATGGATTTGTTCCCGGGGAGCTTCGTCAGCGCGTTGGCATGAAATTGGTGCGCAGCGCTGCGCAAAGACAGGGCGATGCGGATTTCAAGGTCGATGGGATCAGGCGGCTTGATCAGGAAGTCGTCGACGCCCTGTTCAATCTCAAGAAGGTTGCGGCGCAATTGCTTTTTTTCGATCAGGATGATGATGGGGATATAGGAGGTGACGAAGTCGTGCTTTAACATTTTGCAAAGTTTCAGGCCGTCGGCCGCCGTGAGATGGGCGTCGATCACGATCAAATCGGGGCAGCGCTGGGCGGCGGTCGGCAAGGCTTGGTTTCCATCGGAACAGGCGAAGACGTCGTAGTTCCATGCCTTCAGGAGATATGTGAGGATTTTTTCCAGACCCTGGTCTTCAATGACGAGAAGGATTTTTTTATTTTTCGACATGTCACTGTCTTATGGTCGCATAATACAGGAAGATGATGCCTGCTGTGATGATGCTGACCGTACGGAAGACGCCGATGCTGAAGCTCGAAGCTTCCTGCGAGAAAGTCGTCAAGAGCAGGTTGTCTATCCGGAGATAAAAGATGAAGAGCAGGGATATTGTCAGACAGAATGACAGGATTTTTTTAGGCATCCATTTGCGCAAGACAGCAAGATAAAAAACCAGGAGTACGCCGCCGGCGATGTAGAGATTGACGCTTTTGCAAAAGGCGACGACAAGCACGGCGGTCTCATAGACTTGGTTCTTGAGTTCGAAGAAAATATTATCCATTTTTCCTCCGGAAGGCCCACATGAGAAGGCCGCAGATGGGGATAACGGGGCCTTCGTATAAAAGGATTTTGTCCCAGTGGAGCCTGACGGCGCCGCGAGACCTTTCGTAGAGAGCGCTGGTTTGTTCCGTGATGATGTAATTGCCGTCGCCGATGGCGGTCATTTTGTAGCGGGGCGTGAACCAAGCGATGAGAATGAGGGCTAAAATTCCAGCAACCAAAACGATAAGCTGTTTTTTATTCATTTTTTTCCTCTTGTGATAAGTCTATCTAAAATAATAAGATGTGTCAATCATTCTTTAATCGAGCCGCAGAATGCGGCGAAGATTACCCCGCAGAGTATCGGAAAAATTTCGTGTCCGGCAGCCCTGGGCAAGAAATTTTTACGATATCTTACGATGCGGGGTCATCCAGGAAGGAAACCCCTAGAAAAAAGGAGCCCCGGACTTTAGTCCGAAGGAGAGATTTCACTCGAGCCGCAGAATGCGGCGAAGATTAGACCCTTCCTTTCCTTTTTTGGGTTAGACTCTTCTTTGGCTCAGGCTTTTATGTTTTTGCGGGATGAAGATCAGGCGGCAGCGAACACCTGTTTGACAAGCATCGTGGCGTAGCAACCGCGCGGCAGCATGAAGGTAAGCGTCAGGTCCTCCCTCTCTTTTTCCGTTTCGTCGCGGCCGAAAGCATAGGTCATGTCTTCTGGAACGGCCCGGATGGTCCTATCGACGCTTTTAAAATAGGCCTGTCTGATTTTTGTCAGGTTGAAGATGGAAGTTTTTAGTCCTTTTTCTTGCAGGAGCCCATGGTATGCCTCTGCAGTCTTATTGTCTGCCATGCGCATTTTGGAAGATATCGTCGGGATGACGCCCGTTATCTCGGCTCCTTCTTCAGCAAAAAGATAGTCTCCTGCCAAGCCTGGATATCTGCTGGTGATTTTTGCTGTGCGGCGGATGAGCCGTCGCAGGACTTCATTCCAAAGGAAGGCCTGAAAGGAGGCAAAATGGAAAGCAAGCTCACCGGCGGGGATTTTGCGTAAAAGTGCAAGGAAGTCTTTCGGGTGCTCAGAGAGGTGCGACAGCCATGTCTGTTCCGTGCGGCTGGCGGCTTCTTTGAGGCATAGCGTCCATTCCCCCCAATGTTCGAAGAAGAATATTTTGCGCCGGATGTCTTCTTTTTTGTCTTCGGAAACCCTGTGGGTCAGGTAGAATTTCACGGCACCGTTGAAATGTTTTCTGATGATCTTTTCTGCCAGGAAGCCCTGGACAGGATCAAAGGGGCCGAACCTCTGGTCGTCAAAGTAATTGAAAAAGCCCTCGCGGGAAACTTCCTTGAGCCTCGGCACGGCCTTCTCTTTTTCGTGCCGGTTTATGTTGCGGATGACGATGCGGAAGTTGTTTGCCGCGATAAGGTCCGGTCCCATGGGGCGGTCGAGATATCCCGCTGCCTCGAGGCGGAATTTCGGCGTCTTGGGATGCAGGGACGCAACGGCCCCTTTGACCGTGATGAATTGGGCGGCGCAGGCGTGTTTGTCTTTACGGCCGCCGTAGGAGATGTCTGTCAGGGGTTTGCGGAGGCATGCAGCGATTTCTTGGACGGCATCAAGGGTGTTGCACTGGCGTTTGATGAGGCGCAGCAGCGTGTAAGGACCGTTTTTTTTCGGCACGGTGGCGAGTATTTCTTCGACGACAAAATCTTCCGGCCTAGCCTTGATTTTCATCTCAACAAACCTTTCGACGAGTATTTTTATCCCGTTCCAAGAATGCCCCGCCCGTAAAGGTGGAGATTGGCGGTGTTCGAAGATCCCGCCATGGGCATTCGGGAGGGATTGCCTGCCTGCCCTGGCCTCGGCGAAATCCCGAAAACAGAGAGGGCCAGCGGGATTCATGGCGTGTCAGATATTTCTTTTGATATGGGTTCCCGCAAAACGCTGGAGGCCGCCGGACTCCTGGATCCAGCCGTTGTTCAAACCAAATTTTTTGAGGCATGCCGCTGCTTCTTCGAATTCTTCCAGACGCAGACGCCTGTCGAGAGGAGGATGCTTGTCTGCCAGATAGGCCGGAAAGTACTGGCTCATGAGACTTACATACGTTTCGCATGAGATTTCTTCGGCGATAAACCTGAGGATTTCTTTTGTCCCGCTTATATCTTCCGGCAGGACCAGATGTCTGATGATCATGCCCTTGCGGATGCTTCCGTCGTCGTTAAAAATGGCGGCACCGACCTGCCTGTGCATTTCTTTTATGGCCTTGCGGTTGACGGCAGGATAGTCGGCCGCGCCGGAAAATACCCGTGCCGCTTCTTCGTTTGAGTAACGCATGTCCGGCAGATAGATGTCGACGATGCCTTCGAGGATTTTGAGGGTTTCCGGGAGTTCGTAGCCCGACGTGTTGTAGACGATGGGGATGTCCAGGCCGTCACCGACGGCCAAAAGGAGCGCTTCGAGGATCTGAGGCATGACATGGGTGGGCGTGACCACGTTGATGTTATGGCATCCTTCTTTTTGGAGAGAGAGCATGCCATCTGCCAATTCCCGCGCCTCCATGGGTCTCCCTTCGTCTTTCTGGCTGAACTGGTAGTTCTGACAATAGAGGCAGCGGAGATTGCAGCGGGAAAAAAAGATGGTTCCTGAGCCGCGTTCACATGAGATCGGCGGTTCTTCGCCGTGATGGGCGAAGTAGCTGCAGGTAACGGCCAGCCGTCCTGTGCGGCAGAAACCTTGTTCGCCGCGGAGCCTGTTCGCTCCGCATTTCCTGGGGCAGATCATGCAGTGTTCCAGCATCCGCAGGGCTTCCCCGGATTTTTGGGCCAGCACCCCCTGTTTATACGCATCGATATAGCTGGGATACGCCATATTTTTTTTCTATTTGTTGTCTGTATGTTTCTCTGGTTTCGTTGAAAAAAGCGATGTGGGATCCTTGGCGGTAATCGGGATATGTCCATTCCAGGGGCGCAAAAGTATGCCCGCGGAAAACGAGGGTCACTTCTTCAAAGATGCCATGGCGGAGATAGATGCGGTGGCTGTGGTTTTTTGTCGTCGCCAAAACTAGTTTTGCCAGGCTGAGGTAACCGGGGTCGATGTTGACGGTTCTTTTCTGGGTTCCACGGGACAGCCTGATTTCCAGGCTGTTCGTCCATTGTTTGATCGCGGCCAATGTGTCCGCTGTGACGAGTCTTTCAAAAGACAGAAACTGCCGCCGTAAATCCTCGCCCAGCTCTCTTTCGTAATAATGGGTTTGGTCGAAGGCAAAAACGGCCGATGTCCTATCGGCGCGTCCAAAACGCCTTTCAAGGAATCTGCGGGCGTCTTCAAACCGTTCGGTGTCTTTTGCGATCAGGCCTGTGATGAGCTTTGCGGGGAGGGGCCTTAAAGGGGTGCCCATGAGCCTACAATTGGATCTTCGGGGACGTGCTGAGCGCTGCGTTTTCGACGCAGTGCTTGACGTAGCGGTCGACGAGCTTCATGTCCGACTTCGATATCTGGTTGAAGTAGATCGCAATGTTGTATTTATTGTTTTCTACCGGGTGAGATGATTTTTCGATGCGCACCACCGTCCCTTCGCAGGTGATGTGCTTGGGGTCTTTGAGATTCCTGGATTTCGGCAAAAGAAGCGCGACCCTTAATTTTGTCAGGACGGGGACGTAGCCGTCAATCTCACAATAGGCGCCGATACAACTGATGTTTTTTGTTTCGGTGACAAAATCGGCGTCCCTGTCCTTGATCTTAATGGCCAGGTTCTTGTCGGCCCTGGCGAAACGTCTTCTTTCTTGCGCAGAGGTCATGGTTGCCTGGATGTTATGCTGCTGCGGGTGCAGCGGCTTTCGCTTTGGAAGCGGCAAAGCATTTTCTGTTGCAATAGAATTTGCCGTTTCTGTAGTAGCGTTTTATTCTTTTTAGAGGTTTATTGCATTTGGCGCAATTAACTTTTTTGGATTCTTTGCTGTCTGCCACGATTGTTCTCCTTAATCCCACCTCTGGTGGGATTAACTCCGCAGCCTGCGCAAGTTCATTTTGCGAGCGCCTCTGGTGTTTGCGAACAAAATGAACAAGCGTTTAGGCAAGGAGTCTTCCTTGATTATCATCTCGCCTCTGGCGGAATGTGGGGTTAACTCCGCCACCCGGCCCCCCCATCGGATGGGCCGGTGCGCCGCTTCCTGCGGCGGCGTATCTTGGAAATATCTGGATGCACCTGGCTTTATCGGAAAAGCCAGTATTCCGCTTTCTGCGGAACCCGCCCCGTTACAAATGAAATTTGTAACGGGGCCCGTCCGAGTTCTACGAGGACTGGGTGCAGAAGAAAATTTTCAAGTTGTCAATGCGAGGGGTCCGTTTGTTTTTATTGAGCCACAAAGTTATGCTTACCGCGCCATCGCGTCATTGATGACGACGTATTCCTGGAGCCATTTTTTAAAATAGGGGTTTAATTCCGAAAAGTGGAACCCTGCCTGGTACTGATCGGAAAACGCGATCCGTTGAGACCAGACGACCTTCGCGATCCCCTCGATGATCTTGTTGACTTCCGGAAAGTTCAGCTTGATGAGGAAGGAGCTTTCGCTCGGGAAAAACGACGGCATGTTCATCCGCAGGCCCGTGGTGCTCAGGTCCCTGGAGACCGTCTTCCCCGAAAGTCTCTCAGTCCCAAGGAATTCATAGGTAACGGGCAGGTTGACGCGGATGCGTTTGGCTTGTCGTTTTTCCTGAAAATTCATAGGCATCGCCCCAAGTCCAACTAAGAATATCACATAAGTTTTTTTGTGTCAAACAGTTTGTGTCCGGGCTTTGTCCCATCCTTACGCTTTTTTAGCGCCTTATCCCGTTAGAAAACCACGCCTATGGGCTGGGTTTTTAAGGCGGAGGCACGGAGCAAAGCCCGGTGTCAGTTTTTTCGTTAGAAAGGCATCTGGTTCTTTTCTAACGGGATTGACAAAGGGAACTTGAGTGCTATAATTTTCTTAATTCCATGGAGAATTACGAGTCGAAATCCGGACAAAAAGAAGAATCGTTTCTTCAGAAACAGGAGCCAGCCGCGGTCGCCAAGGGGTTGCTGCCCTGTTTCAAGACCGACAGGACGTTATGGTTTATTGTTGTTTTTGGCGTCTGTGGTTTTTTTCTGGCTGCCGCGCTTTTTGCGTTTTTTTCCGGATCTAAAAAGACCCAGAAGTTCCCCGAGCTTCAACCCGCCCCGGCAGTCGTCCCTTCTTCCCCTGCGGCTGCGGCGCCGGCGCCTGTTGTTGAAACGCCTCAGATTCAAACGCTACCGGCAAAATCAACGACCCCTTCGGCTATGCCTGCTTTGTCTCTTTCGGGTATTCTTTACAGCGATGCGGAAAGCCTGGCCTTGATCAACGGCAGAGTTGTTCCTGAGGGTGGTACGGTGGATGGCGCAAAGGTTGAGAAGATCAGCTCTGATGAAGTGGAATTGAGCTTTGAAGGCCAGAAAATCGTCCTGCGGTCAAGATAACCTTCCTGTCAAGACCTTCCGAATGAAGTCCGTCGGAATATTTTCGACGATCTGTGTTTCTCCGATGCGTTTGAGCAGGACAAAGCGGTTCTTCCCTTCCCTGAATTTTTTGTCATGAGCCAGCGCCTGCATTGTCCTGGGCAGGATTTTTTTCGGGATATTTGTCGGCAGGCCGATAGTTGCCAGGAGGGCGATCGCATCGTCCCTTTCTTTCTTGTCGAGCAACCCCAGGGCTGCGGACATATCGCAGGCACAGGCCATGCCGATGGCCACGGATAGGCCGTGCGACAAGGAAAAATCCGAGGCCGCTTCCACCGCATGGCCGATGGTGTGCCCAAAGTTAAGGATGATCCGGATATCTTTTGTGTCTCGTTCATCCCTGCCGACCACATGGGCCTTGATGTTTGCGCAACGGCATACAAGATGTTCCAGACAGCCAGGATGCCGTTTCAAAAGTTTGCCGGCGTTGCGCGCAATCCATCTGTAAAGGTCCGGATCTTTGATCAGGCCATATTTAACGGCTTCGGAGAGGCCGGCCCTGAGTTCTTTTTCGGGCAAGGTTTCCAGAAGACCGGTGTCCGCGAGCACGAAACGCGGCTGATAAAAAGCGCCGATGAGATTTTTGCCGCAACGTGTGTCGACGGCTGTCTTGCCGCCGATAGACGAATCAATCTGCGCCAATAACGAGGTGGGGATTTGTATGTAAGGGATCCCCCGCTTGTAGATGGCGGCAACGAATCCCGTCAGATCTCCTGTGACTCCTCCCCCCAGCGCTGCCAGGAACACCCCCCTGCCTTTGTCAAAGGGCATGATTTTTTCGATTATCTTCAGCGCGAGGTTTGCATTTTTGCTTTTTTCCGTATCGGGAATGGCGAGAAAGCGCAACAGGATGTCTCCAGAGGTTTTTTTGACTTTTTTTTCAAAAAGCTTCAGGATAGGGGGCGTTGAAATGATGACGCCGCGGCTGGGCAGACCGGCATTTTTGGCCAGGCGTTCCAGGCGTTTGAGGATGTTTTTGCCGACGTAGATGTTGTAAGAACCGGAACCCAGAGCGACCTTGATCGTTTTCATATGAGACCGAGAATATGAATGACCCAGCCGACGATGGGCCAGACGATGATATTGAAGAGTCCTAAATATAATAACGCAAAGAGGATGATAAATCCATAGGGTTCTATCGCGGCGTAACGGATGGCGAGCGGCAGGGGCAATAACCCCATGACGATGCGGGATCCGTCCAACGGCGGAATGGGGACCAGATTGAAGACGGCGAGGATAATATTGACGAGGATGACATGTCCGGCGATCTGTGCCGGAATCGCTTCGGAAACAACCCCTGATTTGACGACGAGTGTCGCCGCAAGCGCCAACAGGAGGTTGGCTGCGGGTCCGGCGAGGCCGACCCAGATGATATCTTTTTTTGGATTTTTCAACGCGGAGAAATCAATGGGAACAGGTTTGGCCCAGCCGAAAAGGACGGGCGATCTGACGGCGATCAAAAAGACGGGCAGGAGGATGGTGCCGAAAAGATCGATATGGGCCAGCGGATTGAGCGTCAGCCGGCCGCTTCTGGCAGCTGTCATGTCACCGCGCTTATAGGCGATAAAGGCATGACTGAATTCATGCACGATAATGGCTGAAAAAAAGACCAAAAGGGATATCAGGATACCCATGTTGTGGCGCTGGATTCTCTTGCGGGGCAAACAAGCCGGCGTGGCGCGTATCCGGTCGTTTTACTTCTTTGCAGGGGCTTTTGCCTTCTGATCCGAAGCCGGGGTGGCGGCAGGCGCACCAGCTGCTGCAACGGCGCCTTCTTCGGCCGGTTTTTCAGCAGCTTTCTCTTTTTTGATCTTGATGCGAACAGCCTTGATCTTGGGCAGACCGAAAACTTTGCTATCCTCTTTCCAGAGGCCTTTGCTCATCAGGTATTTGATGCGTTCGGTTCTTTTAAGGACTGATTTTGTCTGTTTGCCTTTGACGGCTGCTCCTAAAGATGGATGGATGGACATGTGATTTGGTTCCTTGTATGGCCCTGCGCTTGTTTGGAATTACCTGGCTCAATCGGATGAGCCAGTATGTCGCTTTCTGCGACATGCGGAGACCTGCCCTTTTTGGGCTAGATTTTTTTAACGAAACAATCCGAATACGTTTTCTTCAGTTCTTTTATTTTTCCCTGGGCCTCTTCCCTGCTGGCATAGTTTCCTGCCAAAACGACCAGGTAATTTCCCGACGGTCTCACAGAGGCCGTGAATCCTTTCTTTGCGAGTGTTTCAGATAAATTTTTGGCGGCGCCCTCATTTTTTAAAGACGCAACCTGAATGGCATATCCTCCCGTTACCGGCGGCTGCACTTTCTGGGCCGGTGCCGGGACCGGAACCGCCGTTGCGGCGATCTGGATCTTTTGGGGCTCTGCGGCTGTTTTTCCCGCCAGGCTGCGATTTTCACCCGTTACCGGAAGGGCAATTTTTTCTGGGGCGGCAGGCAACAGTGGTTCTTTGATTTCCTCTACAGCTTTTGCCGTGATCAGCTTGCCTTTTTCAACACCCAGCGTGAAACTGGCAATCAAAAGCATCAATACGCAGATAAAAAGGATAATGATGCTCTGCGAGGAGAGCACGACATTGACCGATGAAGAATTTCTGGTCCCATCCTCTTTAATTCCAGAGAGATACGAATAATCTGATTTATCCTTTTTAGGAAAAACATCAAATTCGATCTGTTCGCCCCTGGAATTTGTGTTTATCATATTGGAATTATTATATTTACTATTGAGTCAAATTCAAGTACTTTTTTAACTTTTTATTATGAAAAACCTTGATAAGGCACTTGACGATCGAAGGATCGAATTGTGTGCCGCTGTACTGTCTGATTTCATCCAGGGCATCTTTGACAGAAACGCGTTCCCTGTAGGGGCGGCCGTACACCATGGCATCGAAGGCGTCGGCAACGGACATGATCCTGGCACCGATGGGGATTTGGCTCTTTTTGAGACGCGAAGGATAGCCTGAACCGTCGAATTTTTCGTGATGGTGAAGGATGATGGGCAGGACGGGCTTGAGGATCTGGACATGCTTGATGATTTCCGCGCTTTTGATGGGATGGCGTTTGACGATGTCGTATTCCTCTCCCGTGAGGTGAGAGGTTTTTGTCAGGATTTCAGTCGGAATGTTGACCTTGCCGGCATCATGGAGCATGCTGGCATATTTGAGACTGTCGACTTCTTTTTTGTTCAGATGCATTTCTTCCGCTAAGGCCTTGACGAGACGCGAAAAATACGGCGTATGGGCATAGGCCGGCGGGACCTTGGAATCAAGAACTGTGACCAGAGATTTGATGGTGCCCATCACCATTTTTTCCTGCTCCAGGTAAAGCTGGATGTTTTTGATCGCCATGACGATCTGCCCGGCCAGCGTCATCAGGGTCTCGAGGTCGAAATAGTCGAATCCCCCCTCTTTTTTGATGGTTTTTTTGTTGCGCCGGACGATGATGTAGCCGATGATGTCGTCGCTGATCAAGGGGACGGCCAGGATATCGTCTTTTTTGATGGCGGAACTTGTGGCGACCAGTTTGCTTTCCAGGCTGCTTTTGACAGGGACCCTTTTGTTGGATAGCAAGCGCTTGTTGTTTTCTATGAAGCAGCGCGTTGCGATCTTTTTGTTGTTTTTGGAGGATGTCAGGAGGACGAAGGTGCTGTTATCGGCTTTGAAAATTTGGGACAGGAGTTTTGTGAGGCGGGATGCCAGGTCGGTCAGATCGTAGGTTGTGTTGATCAGCCGGTAGATCGAATGCAGGGCCGAGACTAGGGCCTTATACTTTTTTGTAAGGATTGAATAATTTTTCGTGCTCATCGAGAGCAAAGCGGTCTGTCATGCCTGCGATATAGTCGCAGACGACTTCGTAGGCGTCTTTTTTTGTCTTGATCTTTTGTTGATGTTCAGCAGGAAGCATGGCCGTGTTATGAATGTAGGCACGGAAAATCTCTTCGATGAATCTCCTGGCCTTGTCGGACATCCGGTTGACGCGGTAGTGGCTATAGAGCTCCTTTTTCAGGAACGCGCGCAGGGGTTGTCTCTGCCGTTTCAGGGCGTCGCTGAAATCCACCAAGCGTCCCGGGTGTTTCCTGACATCATCGATATTCCCGATCTTGTATTGTTTCAAGCGGCGGCTCGATTCCTCGATGGCGTCGTCCACGAGGATGGCGATCAGGTTGCGAATGATCTGGTGTTTTTTCTTCGATGCCTCGATGCAAGGAAAGCGCCGTTCGATCTTTTCTTTGGTGTTGCGCCAGAAGGCGACGCTCTCCAGGGCCGATTCGGAGATCAACCCCGACGTGAGTCCATCATCGAGATCATGATTATCATAAGCGATTTCGTCGGCGATGTCAACAATTTGTGCTTCAAGCGAAGGCATTAAATGGGGTTCCAGCTCTCTGGGGATGCGCGCCTTGTCGTAGGAGGTGGTGTGTTTGACGATCCCCTCGCGCGTTTCCCATGTCAGATTGAGGCCCGGGAATTCCGGGTAACGCTCCTCGAGTTTATCGACGATCTTTAAGGTATGGAGATTGTGGTTGAAGCCGCCGTAGTCCTTCATGAGCTTGTTGAGGATCTCTTCTCCTGCGTGGCCGAAAGGCGTGTGGCCGAGATCGTGCGCCAGCGAAAGCGCTTCCGTAAGTTCTTCGTTGAGCCTCAGGGCCTTGGCCACGGTTCGTGCGATCTGCGAGACTTCCAGGGAGTGGGTCAGGCGGGTGCGGTAGTAATCGCCCTCGTGGTTGACAAAGACCTGGGTTTTGTATTCCAGCCTTCTGAAGGCGGCGCTGTGGATGATGCGGTCGCGGTCGCGTTGATAGAGGCTGCGATAGGCGTGTTCCGGTTCTTTGTAGCGGCGGCCGCGGGAATCTTTCGACTTGGCCGCGTAAGACGCCAGATACCGGTCTTCCAGTTCGTGGATGTTGACTCTTCCAGGAAAGACCGGATTTTTTTTTATAGATGAGGTTTGAGCGCCGGTTTTTCTGACGGCCTTGACGGGAGAATTCATCGCGTCAGTTCCTTATATAAAGATTGCAGAGATTGGGAAATTACTTTGGTATCGGCGACGACGGGCATAAAGTTTGAATCTCCTCGCCATCGTGGCACGACATGGATGTGAAGGTGGTCTTCAATGCCGGCGCCGGCCACGCGTCCCTCGTTGATCCCGATATTGAATCCTTCAGGTTTCAATATCTTCCGCAGGAGCGCCTGGGATTTTTTGAGGCAGTCCATCAAATCCGACATCTCTTCCCTGTTTAGCCTGTCCAGGGAGGCAGCATGGCGCAAGGGCGCCACCATGATATGGCCGTTGTTATAAGGATAAATGTTGAGCATGGCCAAGGAAGTGCGGGTGCGCAGAAAGACATAATGCCTGCAGTCGTTTTTCTTCAGGCGGGCATGACAGAAAAGACATCCCTTTTCTTTTTTGATCTTTTTGATATAGCCGATCCTCCATGGGGCCCAGAGTTTATTCATTTCGCCAGACCTCCCTTCTTTTCATGGATTTCACGCCATAAGACGCCGGGCCATCGTAAAACACAAGTCTCCTGAGAGATATTTCATCGTAAGGCGTAACGGGATTCATGGCCCTATCCTTTCAATCTTTGCGCGCAAGTCTGCGTCGATCTCGACGATCCCGAAGGTATTATATGGAGCAAAGATCTTGTCGGTGGGGCTTCCCGGATTGAGGTAGATCGTCTTGCCGGATTTTTCCTGGAAAGGCGTGTGCGAATGTCCGAAGACGACGAGATCGAAGGAATTATCGAAATTTTCCTTGATTGTTTGCAGCATCATCGCGGGGTTGCCGTAACCATGCATGATGCCGATCTTGAAATTTTTGACGGTGAATGTTTCTTTTTCTTTCAGATGGTCGCGTAACTCCGGGGTATCCATGTTGCCGAGGACCGCCTTGAGCGGCTTGAGATGTTTGATTTGCCGGTAGAGGTCATAAGACGTAAAATCGCCCGCATGGATGACGAGGTCTGATTGTTTTATTTCTGAGACGAGCTGGGCTGGGAGTTCTTCATATCTGTCCGGTATATGGGTATCGGAGATGACGCAGATGCGCATTATTTTATGATCCCCGGTTTGCCGTAGAGTTCCAAGAGGTCATTGATGTTTTCGATGCCCCAGGTGGCGATACGGGATTCTTTGGCCAGGAGTTTTGCATTGCGGTCGATCTCTCCCAGTCCGATGATGATCTTGTGGACTTTTTTCTGTTTGAAGGATTTGACCATGGCAATGAATTCCGTGACGTCGTGCTCGTTGATGCCGTCTTCTTTGATGGCGGCGATCCAGAGGTTGTCCTGGGTTTTGCCGAAGATGCCGACGCGCAGGTTGGAATTTTCGAATGTAACGAGTTTAAGTTCCTTGAAGGCGTCGAGCTGGAATTTCTTGCGGTCGATAAGGATCTCATCGTCGATCTCGAACTGGTTGAAGACCTCGCAGATCCTGTCGGCAACCGGTTTTTTGGAGACGTTGAGGAAGGCGTCGATCTCGTTTTGGATCTGGCGGTGGAAATGGGCCGCCTGTTCCGTCAGGTCGTGGCTCAAGCTGTTAAGTTTCTCCGCGTGGGCGAATTTGAGCCAGAAGGCCAGAAGCCTGTCTGCGATGACATAAAAAGACCCGTTTTTGGTCAGGATGCCGAGATCGATGAGTTTGTTGCATTTCTGGATGACCTGTGAACGCTGCTGTCTTAACTGGGGCGCCAGGTCTTTGAGGCGGTTTTTTCCAAGGGCGACGGCATCCAGAAGATAGACAAAGTCGTTTTTATTGCGTCCGAGAGTCAGGAGGGCCAGGCGCATCGTGAAACGCAGGTTGAAGACCCCCCAGTCGTGGAAGAGGAGCTTTTCAAGGGTTTGGATGAGGATGCCGGCGGTCAGGGTTTTTTGCTGGGCGGCGCGGCATGCAACAGCCGCCTCTTCGGAAAGGATCTTGAGGTAAAACGGGTGGCCTCCCGTGAAGTAGATCAGGAAATCCATCAGGTCTTTCGAGATCTCGACATCGCCGAAGATTTTTGCGATGATCTGCTCGCTGCCGGGTCCTGTGAAATTTTCCAGTTCCAGCGTTTCGAAATTCCCGAAGAGAAGCGAAAGGTCGCTCAGAAGGATGTCTTTGGCAAGGGCTTTATGGGAACTTGAAAAGATAAAAAGGGTGTTCTTCTGCAGCATGATCCTTTTGCCGAGGTCGCTGCAGATCTCGTCATATCCCAGTTTTTTCAGGTGGTGGAATTCGTCGAAGACGATGACGATCCGGCGCTGACTTTCCGTAGCAAAGAGGTCGAAAAGGTCGAAGAGCTCCGAGAACAGCCGTTCGGGGCGGTCTTTATCAATTTTTTTCAGCAGGGATTCCGCAGCTGCCGCCGTCTGGGGCAGGATGTCTTTGATGCGCTTGACCAGGATGTCCAGCGTTTCTCTGGAGGAGAGAAGCTGGGCGCCTTTAAGATAGTTGAACAAAAGGCTGTTGAGGCATCTTTTGAGGAAGAGGGAATATTCATGGGGGAAGATCTCCACATAGATCGGGATGATCCCCTCTTCTTTGAACCCGTCCAGGAATTTCTTCAGAACGGTGGTCTTGCCGATCAGCTCTTCGCCGAGGATAGCGATGTTCTGCCGGTATCCATCCCGGAAATCCGAGAGGCGTTTATGGAGCAGATCCAAGATTTCTTTACGTAAAGACGCAATAACGTTGTCCATATCAGTCCAGATAAAAGAGCGGGTTTTGCGGCCTGTGTTTTCTGCGGATTTCAAAATGGAGCGAGTCCGTATCCTCGCCGGAAACATTGCCTGCTTTGGCGAGGGCGGTCCCCTGTTTGACTTCGTCTCCCAGCTTGACGCTGGATGTCGCGTAGCCGCAGTAGACGGTGCGTAATCCGTCTTTATGATCAAGGATGATGGTTTGTCCGTATCCCGTCAGCTTTCCGATGAAAACAACGCGCCCGTCCCGCGAGGCCATGATGTCTTGTGTGTCGCGTGTCGAGATGTCGATGCCTTTATTGTTGGCCCCCCTGGTTTTTTGACGGAAATAGGCTGTGATGCGTCCTTTGACGGGCCAGATGAAGTCTTCGGTGCCGCCGCCGGCCGTAAAATTGGATGCCGGCGTAATTTTTTTGCGTTGTTCTCCAGGGATGATGAGCGTTTGACCTGTTGAAATTGTCGTTGAATCCGGGATTTTGTTGAAACGGGCAATCTCCTCCGGGTCCGTTTGGTACATGCGGGCGATGCGCCAGAGGGTCTCTCCTGCGGCGACCGTATGCGTGGTTGCCGGTAATGAGGAAGAAGGCGATACGACGGGCAGAGTGGCAACGGTGTCTTGACGGGCCGGGGGTGTTGCCGGTGCGCTTGCGCATGCAGATAATCCAACCACAAGCCATACAGCTACGAGGAATTTTATGTAAGACATATAATGAAACCGACAGCTAAACGAATCTTAAATGAGCAAGAGGAATCCCCGGCACGGAACCCGCAAATTTTTCCTAAGCGGGTGAGCGGAATCGAACCGCCGTGTACAGCTTGGGAAGCTGCCATTCTACCATTGAATTACACCCGCAAATCAGGTGGCTCGCAAATTTTTCAATATCCTGTCCACGCAAGTGTTTTATTCTATCACCAGGAGGAAAGTTCGTCAATAAGTCTTAATGATGGTTTTCGGTTTTTTGCCGTTAGGTCTTGCTTCTGGCGATCGGTTGGGTCGGCAGGCAGGTATCGATGAGCCTGATCGAGCAGAATTCTCCGCACATGGTGCAGACGCCTTTGGTTTTCGGCCTGGAAGACAATTTGTATTCTTTTGTTTTGCGGGGGTCGATCGCGCATTTGATCTGTTGCTGCCAATCCCTGTGTTTTCTGGCAATGGCCATGCGGCGGTCCTGTTCGGCGGTTCCCTTGAGGCCGCGGGCAATGTCCGCTGCATGGGCGGCGATTTTCGATGCCACGATCCCCTGGCGCGTGTCGTCCACGGAAGGATGGCGGATATGTTCGGCGGGAGTGAGATAGCATAGAAAATCGGCGCCGTAGTAAGCGGCCAGAGCTCCGCCGATCGCGCCGGTGATATGGTCATAGCCGGCCCCGATATCCGTCACCAGGGGGCCCAGCACGTAAAATGGGGCCCCATCGCAGATTTTTTTCTCCAGCTCCATATTTTTTTGGATTTCATGCAAGGGGATATGTCCGGGACCTTCGATAATGACCTGGACGCCGGCCTTCCTGGCCCTCTGTGTTAATTTCCCGAGTTCTTTCAATTCGGCTATCTGGGGGGCGTCTGTCGCGTCGGCGATGCATCCGGGCCTCATGCCGTCTCCGAGACTCAGGGTGATCCTATGGCGGCTGGCAATGTCGAGCACCCTGTCGAAATATTCGAAGAGGGGATTTTCTTTTCCGTTTTTCCTCATCCAGTTGACGAGGATGGCCCCTCCCCGGCTGACGATATCCAGGAGTCTTCTGGACTTCAGGAAGACTTCAAGACTTTTTTTGTTGATGCCGCAGTGGATCGTGAAAAAATCAACTCCATCGCAGGCCTGTCCTTCCAGCACCTCGAAGATGTCCTCAGCCTCCATCTTGAGAAAAGAACCCCGTTTTCTTTGTACCCCCATGGCGGCCTCGTAGATCGGAACGGTGCCGACTGGAAGCGGTGATGCCTCAAGGATAGACCGGCGGATTTTTCTTAAATCGCCCCCCAGGCTCAGGTCCATGACAGCGTCGGCGCCGAGGTTGACGGCCAGGGCGAGTTTTTCGAGTTCTGTTTTAAGGCTGATCTTGTCCGGCGACGTTCCGAGATTTACATTGATTTTAGTGGAGAGATTCTCCCCGATGCCGCAAGGGGACGTGATTTGCCTGCGGTTATTGAGCGGGATGACACAGCGGCCGGCGGCCACGCTTTTGAGGAGCGTTTCGCAGGAGACCCCCTCTTTTTTGGCGACAAGGGCGGCCGTTGCACGGAAAAGTTTGTCTTGGCGCAGTTTGTTATACATGCTTTTTTTTCAAAACGGCTTTGAGTTTACGGGTTGCTGAGGTGATATCTTTTGCCAGGCAGATTTCCCTGCAGACGGCTGCGCGGTTCGATCCGGCCGATGAGATGCTTGGGAGACGGCCGAGGTCGATGCCGCCGATGGCAAAGACAGGCCGAGACGTCAAGGAGAGGGCGTGGCGCAAAAGTGTTAATCCGCGGGGACGCATGCCGGGCTTGGTAAGGGTGGCAAAAACAGGTCCGAATCCCAGGTAATCCACGGCCATCTTGCGGCTTTCGCGGACGTCCTTCAAGGTGTGGCATGAGATGCCGATGATGGCTTCCCGTTCGAGCAGTTTCCTGGCGACGGCAACGGGCGCGTCGTCCTGGCCCAGATGGACGCCGTCGGCGTCAACCGCTTTTGCGACGTCGATGCGGTCGTTAATGATGAACAGACATCCGGCCCTGCGGGCCATGGATGCCAGCGGCGCGGCGAAGGCGATCATTTCCCTTGCCGTGGACGTCTTGTCGCGTAATTGCACGATGTCCACGCCGCCTGCAAGCGCCGCAACCATGATGCTTTTAAGTTTTTGCGGCCCGCAGACGTCTTTATCAAGGATCAAGTAAAGACGGGAATTTTTTAAGTGTTGTTTTTTCCAGTTCATAGGTGTCAAAGCGCGTTTTTTGGATCTTTCGGCTGGCCTGGTTGTCCAGGAGTTTTAAAAACTCTTCAAGGACCCGGAGGGCCTCTTTTGTTCTTTGCATGTTCGCCAAAAAAAGATGGGCCGTGGAGCGTTTTGCTGTCTTGTTGGCGAATGTCCTTCCAGGGTCTTGCGCGCTTTTGCGTTCCAGGACCATCCTGAAGCGGTCGACACGGCTGGATTTGAAGATTTTTGTTACGGCATGGCGCAGGCGGCGCAGACGCCGGGTGAAGGATGCGTCTTTGAGGCAAAATCTTGCGATGTCTTCGCAGACCCGCAGCCCTTCTTTGGCGCGGTTGACATTTGCGTCCAGGACCCTGTAGATCTCTTTTTCGGCGTCTTTGGGATTTTTTTGCACTCGGTTCTTGGCGTTCAAGACAACCGCCTGATTTTGTCGATGATCCCGGTTGTCGATTTGTTTTCAATGTAAGGGATCACACGGACCTTGCCTCCGTCGGCGAGGACTTCTTTGGCGCCGACAATGCGGGAGACGTTCCAGTCGCCCCCTTTGACCAGGACATCGGGTTTGAGCGCCCTGATGAGTTCCAGGGGCGTGTCCTGATGGAACAATACGACATAATCCACACATGCCAGGGCCGCCAGGACGCGCGCCCTGTCTTTTTCATTGTTGACGGGCCGTTTTTTTCCTTTCAGGCGGCGGACAGAGACATCGTTATTGAGTGCGACGATGAGAATATCGCCGAGCGTTTTGGCTTTTTCCAGGTAGGCCACGTGCCCGTAATGCAGGATGTCAAAGCAGCCGTTGGTAAAGACGACCTTTTTCGCGGAAGAACGCCGTAAAATATCTTTTAGGCGGCTGGGCGTTACGATTTTGTTATGCATGGCCTGTTTATGCGTGGTTTTCGATCAGCTGGCAGATGATGTGGATGATGAGGATGTGGGCTTCCTGGATCCGGGCCGTTATTTTCGACGGGATGATCAGGGCTATGTCGGCTGCCCGGGCCAGCTCTCCCCCCGTGCCGCCGGTCAGGGCGATCGTTTTGAGGCCTTTGGATTTGGCTGTTCGGACGGCGGCGAGGACGTTTTTGGCCCCTCCGCTTGTCGAGATGGCAAAGGCAATATCCCCGGCGCGTCCCAAAGCTTCGATCTGGCGCGCGAAGACCCTGCTGAAATCATAATCGTTGCCGATGGCGCTTAGGAGCGACGTGTCGGTTGTCAGCGCGACGGCCGCGTAGGCCTCCCGTTCTTTCTGGAAGCGGCTGACGAGTTCTGTGGCGAAGTGCTGGCTGTCGGCTGCGCTCCCGCCGTTGCCGAAGATAAGGACTTTGTGCTGCGATTTCATGGCGTCGGCGATGGCGCCGGCAGCTTTTTCGATGCGCGCCACCAGATCTTCGTTCTGCAGGATCTTCGTCTTGACGTCCAGGGAATCCTGGATGAGGCCTTTGATGAGCTGTTTCATCTTATATCCTTATCTCGCGATTTTGCCTGAAAAAGTGAAGCCTCCCCGGTCTAAAGACCAGAGCTTGCTCTTTTCGCAGAAGGCGAAACACCTGCGCCATTTTCCCACGAGGGAACACCGGTGCCATTCCTACAAAGCGCCAGGTGCCGATAAGCGCAGGGTGCAGCAGAACTTCACAACTGCATTTCCGCCACAAATCGTGTCGAGACCTCGCTGCGATTTTATCGCAGCGGGCATCCCACGGGCTAAGCCCGTGGATTTCTGTGAAGGATTAACCGAAGAATTCCTGCGCGATGCCGTAAAGTTCCATGTCGACGGTCTTGAGTTTCTCAACGCCTCTTTCCAGGGGGACGCCGATGATTTTTGTTCCGGCGAGGCTGACCATTTGGCCGAACTGTTTGTTCTCGACCAGTTCGACGGCCTTGATGCCGAAGCGTGTGCCCAGGACCCTGTCGAAAGCCGTGGGCGATCCGCCTCTCTGGATATGGCCCAGGACGCTGACGCGCGTCTCGAAGCCCGTGCGTTTCTCGATCTCCTTGCCCAGATAATCGCCGATGCCCCCGAGCTTCACGTGTCCGAATTCATCCAGGCTTTGGTCTTTGGTGACATCGGACTCTTTGAGGCGGGCGCCTTCGGCGACAACGACGATGCTGAAGGTCCGGCCTCTCTGATGCCTCTTCTTGAGGATCTCGCATGTCTTGTCGAGGTCGATGGGGATCTCCGGGATCAGGACGACGTCCGCCCCGCCGGCGATGCCGGCGTGCGTGGCGATCCAGCCCGCGTGACGCCCCATGACTTCGGCGACCATGATGCGGTGATGGCTTTCCGCGGTCGTATGGAGCCTGTCGATGCACTCCATGGCGATATTGACGGCTGTGTCGAAACCGAAGGTGTAGTCCGTTGCGTTCAGGTCGTTATCGATTGTTTTCGGGACGCCGACGACGTTGAGACCTTCCTTGACAAGTCTATTGGCGACGCCCAAGGTGTCTTCTCCGCCGATGGCGATGAGGGCGTCAAGTTTAAATTTTTTAAACGATTCTTTGACATTCTCGACGCCTTTGTCTTTTTTATAAGGGTTGGTGCGGCTGGTGCCCAGGATGGTCCCGCCCTTCGGCAGGATGCCGGAAACGGCGTTGAGGTCCAGCGGCACGGTGTCGCCTTCTATGATGCCTTTCCAGCCGTTCTTGAAACCGATGACTTCGTGCTTATCGTTATACGCCTTCCTGACGATGGCGCGGATGACGGGGTTTAATCCTGGGCAGTCCCCTCCGCCCGTGAGTACTCCGATTCTCATAATGTGCTTTCCTCCCGTTGTAGGCTTGGTCTAATTTGTGAAATCAGCCTTTCGATCGTTATCAAATCTTGATCCCCTGATAAGGAATGGAGATCTCTTCCCGCGGAGGTTCCTGTCGTTTCTTGTTGTTTTTGTCCGGTCCCGAGACGATCTTGGCCACATGGATCCTGACATTGATCGCCTCGTCGATACCAAAGACCTCTTGGATCTTCGTGGCGATCAGGTCTTGGAGCTTGGCCGTGAAATCAGGAATATGTGTTTCCTGCGCCAAAACGACACGCATGCCGATGGAAATCTCTTTTTTGTGCGCTCGGACATCCGCCTTGGCCTCCTTGATCTCGCTCATCTGTTGGGCGAGACGTTTGATCAGATCTTCGACGGCCGAAAGGGTGATGGTGACCTGGCCGTTGGGGTTGGAGAAGGCGATTGTTTTTTCTCTCTGGATCTTTCCCGTGATCGCCTGGGCCGCGGCAAAACTCAGGAGGATGAAAATAAATCCGGACAACCCCGTCAGGAAGCGCAGATAGCTGTCGGTATAGAAACGGTTGAGCTGTACCACGACATCGCGGATGTCTAAGACATGGAAAGCAAAACACATGGCAAGCGTTCCCAGGAAGGCGAAGACGACCGTATAAAAAAATATGCTTAATGCGGTTCTCATGAGCTTCCTCTCTTTCGCGTGCTAAATCTTTTTGTTCGACCCCGGTTCGGGATCCCGCGGTTTTCGTCCGCGGAGCTTCATTTGTCCACACCTTTGATTTTAATGACGACGTCGCGTATCGTCAAATCCGTGGCTTCTTCTACGGCCGCTTTTATCCTGTCTTGCACTTTCATGGCCACATCCGGGATCTTGTGTCCGTATTTGACGATGATGGGCACGATGATGGAAATTTCTTCGTTTTTTTCCGAGCGGATGTCGATGGCGCCGCTCTGGGTCTTCTTGCCGATGAAGTGCAGCACCCGCGATTTCATATCATCGCATACCCTGGAAACGCCGTCAATCTCCAATGCCGCCAGATAGGCGATGGAGGCAATGACATTATTGTGGATCTTGATGATACCCAGCTCTGTTTTGTCTGCTTCGGGGATCACGTTTTTGCCTCCTTGGATTCTCCATCCGTGTTTGTTTTGAGGATTTGTTCGATAAAATGGGTCGAGATGTCCCCTTTCCGGAATGACGGGTGGTTGAGAAGCTGTTTATGGAAAGGGATGGTCGTTTTGATGGGTTCGATCACGAATTCGTCGAGCGCGCGCAGCATCGTTTTGATGACCTCGTGCCTGTTTTCCCTGTGCACGATCAATTTGGCGACCATCGAATCGTAATGCGGACTGATCTGGTATCCTTGGTAGACATGGGTGTCCATCCGTACGCGAGGTCCGCCCGGCAGGTTGAGGGTCTCGATACGGCCGGGCGAAGGCATGAAATTGTTCTGGGGGTCTTCGGCGTTGATGCGGCATTCCATGGCCGCGCCTTCTATCTTGACGTCTTCCTGGCGTATTTTTAGCTTCTCTCCGGCCGCGATCCTGATCTGTTCCTTGATAAGGTCGATTCCCGTGACCATCTCCGTGACGGGATGCTCGACCTGGATGCGCGTGTTCATCTCCATGAAGTAGAAATTTTTTTCCTTGTCCAGCAGGAATTCGATCGTGCCGACGTTACGGTACCCTGCGGTCTTGACGCCCTTGATGACCAGGTCTCCGATCTTTTTGCGGAGTTTGCTGTCGAGGGCCGGCGACGGGGATTCCTCCAGGAGCTTCTGATGGCGTCTCTGGATGCTGCAGTCGCGTTCGCCCAGGTGGATGACATTGCCGTAATGGTCGGCGATGATCTGGAATTCGACGTGCCGGGGTTCTTCGATGTACTTTTCGATATAGACGTCCGGGACCCCGAAGGCCTTCTCCGCCTCTGCCTGCGCCGTCATCAGCGAACTGATGAGGCGGATATCGTTATGGCAGATGCGCATGCCGCGGCCGCCGCCGCCGGCGGTCGCCTTGATGATGACGGGATATTTGATGCGGCGGGCGATTTTAAGCGCTTCTTCCTTGGTTTTGACGACGGAGTTTGAGCCGGGTGTGATGGGCAGGCCCGCCTTGCTCATGGTCTCTTTGGCGGCCATCTTGTTGCCTAAAAGACGGATATTTTGCGGCGACGGCCCGATAAAAGTGATCTGGCTGGATTCGCAGATCTCCGCGAAGTGTGCGTTCTCGGAAAGGAATCCATAGCCTGGATGGATGGCTTCCACATCCGTGATCTCGGCGGCGCTGATGATGGCCGGGATGTTGAGATAGCTTCCTGACGGCGCGGCCGGGCCGACACAGACGGCCTCATCCGCCATGCGCACATGCAGGGAATCTTTGTCGGCCACGGAATAGATGGCGACCGTCTTGATGCCCATTTCCTTGCAGGCGCGGATGATGCGCAGGGCGATTTCACCACGGTTGGCGATAAGGATTTTCGAGAACATGAGATTTTAGGCCGGTTCAACCAGGAATAATGCCTGTCCGAATTCGACGGGCTCAGCATTGTTGACCAGGATGTCGACGATCTTGCCTCTGATCTCGGACTTGATCTCGTTCATCAGCTTCATGGCTTCGACGATGCAGACGACCTGGCCGATTTCCACGTTTTGGTTGATCTCGATGAAGGGCGGCGATTCCGGAGACGGTGCTCGATAGAATGTCCCGACCATGGGGGCTTTGATCTCGATAAGGTTTTTCCCCGATGTGCGTTCACGGGGGGTCTCTTTGGCGGCGGCCGGCGGTTGGACGGGATGGAACTCCGGCATTACCGGGACAGACAGAGGTACTTTATGTTGCGGCTGTTCGACGATCACCTGGCCTTCGGAGCCCTTTTTTAGCCGAACCCGCAGGCCTTCCTTTTCAATCTCGAGTTCCGTGAGATTGTTCTCATTCATGAGATTAATCATTTCCTTAATCTCTTTGATATTCATACCGCAGGCCTCCCTTTGCCTTCAATCCCCGCTTTTAAGAACAAACAGACGGCACGGCCCGCGTTATACGGCCCGTTCAATATATTCGCCGGTCCTGGTATCGACCTTGATGCGCGTCCCCACGTCGACGAAGAGCGGGACCTGGACGACGGCGCCTGTTTCCAGTGTGGCCGGTTTTGTGCCGCTTTTCGCCGTGTCGCCTTTGATGCCGGGTTCGGTGTGGGTGATCGTGTAGACGACGAAATTGGGCAGGCTGACGGCGATCATCTCGCCTTTGTAGTAAAGGGCAGAGACTTCCAGATCGTCTTTCAGGAATTTTTCAGTCGCGCGAAGCTTGTTTTTTTCTATGGCGAGGTCTTCATAGGATTCCGAATCGATAAAATGATAAAAATCGCCCGAATGGTAAGAATACTGGAGTTTGCGTTCCTCGATGAAGGCCTCTTCGATCTTATCGTCGGATTTATATGTCCTGTCCAGCATCGCGTCGTTTTTGAGGCTTTTGAGCTTTGTCCTCACGAAGGCAGAGCCTTTGCCCGGTTTGACATGTTCGACATTGACGACCATGAACGGGACGCCATCCAGATCGATGGTTACCCCCACTTTTATCTGATTAATCCCTAACGTTGCCACTTAATACCTCCACTCCGTCTTGAGTTACAAGCACCATTTCTTCCATACGTATTCCAAATCGGCCCGGAAGGTAGATGCCTGGTTCTATCGTAAAAACCATCCCTGGTTCAAGCTTGCGTGTGTTCTTTTTGTTGATGGAAGGCGATTCGTGAACCTCGAGACCGACTCCATGGCCTAATGCGTGCCCAAAGTTTTTTCCAAATCCTTGTTGCGCAATATAATGGCGCGCAATTTCGTCGATGGAACAGATGGGGATCCCAGGCTTGATGCCGCGGATAGCCAGTTCCTGGGCCTGGCGGACGATCTCCGCGGCCTTAAGAACAACGGGTTTAATTTTACCCAAAAAAAATGTGCGTGTCAAGTCGCATTTGTAGCCGTTGACCTCGATTCCCATGTCGACGACCACAGCATCTCCCTCCCTGAGGATCCTGTCGGTCGGGCGGGCATGCGGGTAGGACGAATTGGGGCCCGAGGCCACGATGGTTTCGAAAGCGATGGCGTGTGCGCCGTTGAGACGGGCAAATCGTTCGATGTCCGCGGCGATCGCCATCTCCGATCGGTCCGGTTTTACCCGTATTTTTGCAAAGGCAAGGGTTTTTCGGGCGATCCGGATGCCTTGCCGGATGCAGGAGATTTCCTGCGCGTCCTTGATCTCCCGCAGGGGTTCCAGGGTTCGCTGCAGGGGGATGAAGGAGACCTTTTTCCCGAGCAGCTTGTTCAGGATCTCGCATTCTGCGAATGTCAGATGGCGCGCCTCAAATCCTACCCTTTTTGTCTTGTGTTCATGGACCAGACGGGCTGCCGTGTTAAAAAGAGATTTTTCGTATTGGAAGACGCGCACGGGAGGCCGGGCAAACCGCCTGAAGTCCTCGACATAACGGAAATCTGTGATGATGGAGATGTTTTTGCGGGAGGCAAAACCGTAGGCATCGGGCGCATCGAAGCCCGCTGCGTAAGAAACGTTCGCCTCCGAATTAAGCAGCAGGCCGTCGATGCCCTCTTGGATAAGCAGGGCACGGATATTTGAGAGGCGTTTATTGGCCTTCACTTTTTCCTGTTTTTGAGAAGCGCCTCGGCGGCAAAAAGCGCCAGAGAGTAGCTCTGCGCGCCGAAACCGGATATCTGGCCGATACAGACCGGGGCGATCAGAGAGGTCTGCCGGAATTCTTCGCGGGCATGGATGTTCGACAGGTGCACTTCGATGGTCCTGACCGCGGAGGCGGCGATCGCGTCCCTGATGGCGATACTCGTGTGGGTGTAGGCGGCCGGGTTGATGATGATCATGTCGAATTTCCCGCGGGCGGCGCCGATAAGGTCTACGATCTCTCCTTCGTGGTTGGATTGGGCGATGGTCAGGCTGATCCTGGATTTTTTGGCCGTTTGCTTTAAGGAGCGGTTGATCTCAGCCAGGCCTGTCTTGCCGTAGACCTGGGGTTCCCTGGTCCCCAGGAGGTCCAGGTTGGGGCCGTGGATCACGAGGATTCTTTTCATGGTTTATCCTTTATTGGACTTTTGTTGTTTTGTCCCGTTAGAAAACTGGTTTTCTAACGGGATTTGCCCACATAGGCCATGTGTAATTCATAAAGGAGGTGTTCGAGCATTTCCGCCTCCTCTTTGTCGAGGTTCCCCTTGGTTTTCTGTTCGAGCATCTCAATGCTGTCGATCAGGAATTTGGCCTGGGCGATGTCTTCTTCCGTTTTGTCGGTCATGGGGTTGGGAATGGCGCCCAGGGCGATCCACGCCTGCATAGCCAGGCTTGTCACAAAAAGGCGGAAGCTCGGCTCGGGTATTTCTTTTTCTTTCCCGGCATCCGGCGGGGCCTCTGTCGGTTCCTGCTTGATCTTGTCTTTCCAGCCCTCGTCCACTTTCTTTTTTAAATTTTCGTCCATCATGTGTCCTCGCTGTTATTTTGTCGGATTCATTTGTCAGCAGATCACGATCCCGGCATACCCGACAACCGATGAGTAGTCGCCGGAGACATCCCCGCTCGTTTGATAAGCGGCCAGGCGGGCGGTCTTGGCTCCGAGTTCTTTCGCTGCCATGATCGCGACGATAGCCGGCATGTATCCGCACATGGAGATCTGGAGGCGTTGGACCCTGTCCTCCAGTTCGTCTGCATCCAAGGCCAGTATTGCCTCGATGGCTTTCTGGTCTTTTTCCATCGCGAGCTTTTGGGGCTCGTAATGGGTCATATCTGAACTGGCAATAATGAGGACGTCCTTTTTGGCTTCCCGGATTGCCGCCGCGATGCTGTGCGCTATATCTTTATACATCAATTTTTCATTGCTGGCAAGGATGATGGGCACAAAACGGAACGTTGCGCCTTTGATTTGGCGGATGAGGGGCAGTTGGACTTCGATCGAGTGTTCATAGGCGTGGGCCACTTTGTCTTCCTGCAGATAGCTGGAGCGTTTCAGGATGGAATGGGCCATTTTATCGTCGATGTCGATCGTCCCGAAAGGCATCTGCCACTTCCCCTCTGTCATGATGCCGGCAGGCGTTCCGAAACCCGTATGGTTCGGCCCGAGGATGACGCAGATGTCTGGCAGGTCGATCGAAGACAGCACCGCAGCCGCTACTTTGGCTGAATAGACGTAGCCTGCATGCGGCAGGACACAGGCGAGGGCTTTTTCTTTCTTCGTCTCATTCTTTCCCAGAAAAGAGGCGATGAGGCTTTTGAGGCGCTGGGGATCTGAAGGATAAAATTGGCCTGCGACAGCCGGCTGCCTAATCACCGAAGACCTCCTGGAAATAGACGGCCGATTGCCTGACTTCGTCCTGTGTCACGTGGCCGTGGAGTTCCATGACCTTGATGGTTTCGGGGCGGACGTAAGGCTTGAAATCGTTGAAATTCACCTGGCCGGTCATGGCCGCCTGATGGTCGACGAGGTTATTGACATTGTGCAGATGGATGCCGATCAAGCGGTCTCCGTAATCTTTAAGGAGTTTTCCGTGAGACAAAAAACCCAACTGTTCGAGGATGAAGTTATGGCCGACGTCGAGCCATAGGCCGACGGGCCTGCCTTTGAGCGCGTCAAATATCTCCCCGAATTCGTCCAGAAAAGGGATTTCGCGGTAATAGAACCTGTTTTCGATGCCGAGCTTGAGGCCGTATTCTTCAGCTGTGTCGCTCAGGGCCTTGAGGCTTTTGATGAGTTGCGGGATGCGGCCGCGGCTTTTGGCTTTGCGTTCTTTGACGAAAGCTGCAAGATCCTCTATGTATTCCGGCGTTTCTTTCTTGCCTTCCTGCGCGAGCCGGATGAGATGACGCGTCTTGTCTTTTATCTCCGCGCGGCCGCAATGCAGGACGACGCACGACGCGCTGCAACGGCGGGCCGTCAGCAGGGTATTGCGTGTATGGGCAACGGCTGAGAGCCTTTCGGTTTCGTCAAGGGCGGCAAGCGAAAAGTGATCGGGAAGGGTTTTGAGACGTTCCAGTCCATCGGGGACCGGGCAAAAATTATGGAGACTGATGATGGAAAGCCCGTGCGCGCGGCAATAATCCAGGATTTCTTCCACCATCTTTGAGTCGAGAAAAAAATTCAGCTCGACGCAAGAGATGCCGGTGTTCTGGATTTCTTTGATAACCTCAAGGCCTGTCTCTCTTCGGCCGGCATTCCAGACGGTGGACAGCGCCAACATAGGTCAGAATTTCCTGCGGGCTTTTTTTCTCTTCTTTTCGCTGGGTTTTTCGTAGTGCTTGCGGTCTTTGACCTCTTTGAGGATGCCTTCGCGTTCGATCTTTCTTTTGAAACGCCGAAGCGCCGCCTCGAAGGATTCGTCTTTTCTGACTTCAACTTCCGACATTGATTCTCCTTAATCCGCCTCAGGCGGATTAACTCCTCGTGTATCTTGAGAATTTATGGCTGCCCGCCTGAACTCTGTGAAGGCTGGATGCAGGCATAAATTGTCAAGATGCTTACACGGGGAGTAACGTTTATTTCCTTTAACCTTCCGCCTCAGGCGGATTAACTCCTCGTGTATCTTGAGAATTTATGGCTGCACTTGGCCTCATTTGAAAGGCCACACCTTGCCTTATCTGACCGGCAAGTGCGCCACTTGCTGCGGCGGTATTCCGCTTTCTGCGGAACCCGCCTGAACCTGGCCCGGCCTCTGGCCTGGGCCGAGTGAAGGCTGGGTGAGACAGAAATTTTCAAGATGTAAACACAAGGGGTAACGTTTGTTCTATATTCCCCTCTTCACAATTCGCTAATCATATCACTTCGTTCTTGAGCTGTCAACAGGCAGATTCATTCGTGCCGGCCTTATTCAAATCACAACATTTTGCGGTTATTGCTGTTGCGTCTGTTCGGCTCTTGGAGAGGGCGTATTATTTCAGCTCAAAAGAGATGATGACGTTAAAGGCAAGCTGTTCTTTATCCTGGAGTTTTATCGGGAATTCCGGGAAGGGCGATGATTCCTGGACGCTTTCTAAGGCGATCCGGCGCAGATATTCGTCATCGGCAGATTTGGTCGTATCTACATGCGCTTCTTTGAGTTCGCCTGAGCGCGTGAGCGTGAAAGTCAAAAAGACCTCTCCCTCCTGGATATGCCTGTAGTTCCTGTACGCTTGTCTGCGGATTTTTTCGCGGACAATCTGGTAATAATTCTTATATTCCGGCGACTGAAATACTTCGCCCGGGATATTGGGCGTCTGGACGGATTTCTTTTTTGGGCCCTCGGCTGCAGGCTTCATTTGTTGAGGAAGGTCTTCTTCCCGTTCCGGCCGGAAGATCTCCGCCTTGAGGAAATCATTAAGGATACTTTTGCGGTCTTCAGAGGCCTGCATTTGCGGATTCGGCGCCTTGTGCTGCTCTTTTTGCGCGACCGGCTCAGGCGAGACGTCTCTGCCCTCTTTTTCATGACCGAAGCTCTGGACATAAGCGACTTCGATAGGCCTTTGGCTCGGCGCGTATGTCAGGATGTGGTAAGGCAGGACGAATAATAATCCCACATGTACCACGGCCGACAGACAGAGACATTTGGCGAAGAGGTGGTTTTTCATCAGGCAAAATGGGTATCGTTTACCTGTATTATACGATAAGTTCAGGCATTGTGGATAGATTTCATTTTGCCCACGCGTCTTTCTGCCCGCCGGCCGCGGCCGATCATTGTTTCTAGGCATTAGAATTCAAGTTTGATCCCGTTAGAAAAAGTGAAACCTGGCTGCGGGTAACCGCTGATCACTTCATATTTTTTAGCCAACATATTGTCGATACACATGAAGTATGTCGCATGCTTGCCGATCGTTTTCGAAAGGTGCAGCCCAAGCACGAAGAACCCTTTGACTTTTGCTGTATTGGCCGTGTCGCTGTAGCGTAGGCCGGTCCACTGTCCTGTCAACTCGCACATAAATCCTTTGTGGTCCTGCCAGGTTAACATTTGATCGACTTTGTGCCTCGGTTGATAAATAAGGTCTTTGTCCGTGTTGCTGTCTTTGGCTATTTGGAATGAATAATTCAGGCCGAAGGATAAGTTGTCGGTTAAGTCTACGATGTTTTGGCATTCTAGGCCGTAAATGAGTGCACGGTCGACATTAGCTACCGTCCATTGACTCCACGGGTCAAGGGGATCGATAGGGGCCCAGTTGATGAGGTCTTTATATTGGGTCCGATAGAATGTCAGCCCCGTCGTCAGGCGGCCTATCCATTTAATATCTGCGCCGATCTCTCCGGAAAGCCCGGTTTCAGGCCTGAGGCTCGGATTGCCTTTTGTATAAGGATCCTCCGGCCAATAAAGCTCGTTAAAAGTCGGGGCGCGGAACGAGCGGCTTACGGCGCTCCTCAAGGTCAATTTATCATTGAGTTGGTAGGTACAGCTTAAGGAAGGGCTGGCTTCGCTGCCGAAGTTCGAATAGTCGTCCACGCGGATCCCGGCATCGATATGTAGATTTTTAATGGCGTCCCACTGCATTTCAAGAAAACCCGCCTTAAGATTATATTTATGTTTTGCTGTTTCCGTGCTGTCGTTGGTATTGATGACATAGTTGAAGCCGGCCACGCCCAGGAGGTTTTCAAAAAACCGGTAATTGCCCTGAAGGTCTGCGCCTATTGATTTTGTCGTATGGACTGATTTGCTGAATGTCGTCGTGTTTTCCATAAATGCCAGCTGGTCGTTCGTCTGGTAGACCTTAAGAGAAAGGGAAGCATCTTTGCTCGGTTCGAACGCCCACGTCAAATCGTAAAAACTTTGGACGGTTTTTTGTTTGTCGTCTGTATCAGGAGAGGTTATATAGCCTGGAGTGCCCGTAAGCTGGTTTACGAGAGCCGAGGAGAAAACAAGATGATGGTTATCATTGATGCGATAGGTGACCTTAGCCGTTCCATTCTTTGTTTCATACGCAGAATTTTCACGGAAGCCCCCAGAGTATCCGTACTCGCCTGTGATGAGGGCACCCAGATCGCCTGCCATGGTGCCGTAATGAAAACGCTCCATCGTCGTATTGAAGGTGCCGTATTCCGTTGAGAGTCCGACCTTCTGTCCTTTTAGGGGTGGATTTTTTGTAATAATGTTGATAACGCCGCCCATGGCCCCTTGTCCATAGAGGCTTGAACCGGAACCGTGCACAATCTCTATGCGTTCGATATTACCGAGGGGGATCGTGCTTAAATCTACTTCTCCGCTGCGAGGGCTGTTGAGCGGTCGGCCGTCCATAAGGAGGAGGACTTGGGTGGCATTAGAGCCTCTCATGCGGATTGTTTTAACAGCGCCGGGACCCCCGTAACTGCTGATGTTGACAGACGTGAGATTTGTTAATAATTCAGAGAGATCCTGGGCTTCTGAATCAGCAATGTCTTGTTCTGTGACGACGTCGACAGAACGGGTGACTTCTTCGGGATGCTGCGGAGTTCTTGAAGCGGTAACGACGATTTTTTCCAGGTTTACGGGGGGTTCTGTGTCGGCAGATTGGGCGAAAGTCGGACTCACTATTGCAAGCCAAAAAAATACGATGATCCTCCAGCCATATCGACGCATGTTTCCTCCTTCCCCTCTTCGCGAGGGTACTTGCCAGGATCGACGATCGACCGGGCTCCCCTTTTTGCATATTCGGGTTTACCGTTGCGCGGCAGCACCTGGGATTTTTACCAGGATTTCCTTCGTCGGTCTGGACTCTTTTGTGTTTGTCCGCCGAATCCCTGATTCTTTCGGCGCGGTTTATTCAAATTTTCGAATATCCATGAACCAGTGTTTCCAGAAACCTTCCTTGAGGATCGGTTCGCTTTCTAATATTCTGATCTTTCTTTTGAAGTTGGGGCCATTGACGACCAGGGTATGGAACTCGCCGTTTTCTCCGCACGGACAAACCCCCCTTGCTTTTAGTTCAGCGGCGAGGGCTTTGTCGATGGTTCTCCCGATGAATTCCTTGCCCAATTTTTCTGCCTGGCAACTGACGATAATGGCCTCGAACCCCGAGCTCACGAATTCTTCTACGATGTTTTCAGGTTTGTTTTCCCAAAGAGGCTCAACGGGAGTTATGTCGATGTCTCCGCAGACGCGTTTGATCCAATTGACATGGTCCAACAGAAAGATGTCTCCGAAGACCATGTGGTTGATCTTTTCGCTTTTGAGCCCCGTGACGCTTTCTTTGAATTCCTCCTCATATTTTTTCATATCGGCCGTCACCTCTTTTTGGACCAGGGGGATGCCGATCAATTCGGACTGCAATTTCATTAAGCCGGATTCTATGCCGTGAAAACATCCGCGCCTGGATTCGCTGGAGATAAAGTTCAGAAGATATTTGACGTCATATCCATTTTTCATGGCCTTGTAGCAAGCCAGACAGCTGTCTTTGCCTCCGCTCCAGGAGGCGATGGCGCCTTTGGCATTCATGAAAAGACTCCTTTCGTTATTAAAATACACAACAAGATGAATGTTTCGGTTGTTTCGGTCACGGCCCCCAGGGTGTCACCGGTATAGCCGCCGATCATGCGATCGATGGTTTTTGCGCAGAAGTACGAAAAACATCCGGCAAGACAAAAAACAGCGAGTCCGAGCGCTGGTCGCAGAACGATCGCCGCAAGAATGGTGAAGATTGTTGCTGCGGCGCAGAGACGCGGAGATCTTCCTTTGGCAAATATGGATGCCTTGCCGTCTTTTCTGGCGTACGGAAAACAGGCGATGATCAGGACCTGTGACCAGCGGCTGAATGTCGTCATGAAGATGAGAGCGGCCGGCACAAATTCACGAGGGATTTCAGACAAAAAAACGATTTTTGAAATGATGACGCAAACCAAGGCAACGGCCCCCAACGCTCCTGTTGCCGGCTCGCGCATAATGGCGAGCATGGTCTGGCGGTCTTTGGAGCTGCCTAGGGCGTCTAAAGTATCCGCTAATCCGTCTAAATGCATCCCTCCTGTCAGGATAATCAAAGCGACGACGCAGACGGTGCTTGACGCTAGGGATGAAAATCCGTATTTAAGGCAGGCCTCGTAAATAAAGGTCAAAAAGATTCCAAGGATAGAGCCGACCACCGGGAAAAAAACGGCCGCACGCGTCATCTTGCGCTCTTCGAAATTTCTAATGCGCACGGGAATAATGGTCAAAAACTGAAGGGAGAGAAGAAAACTTGTCATGGATTTTTTTCAGAAACTCCCGCCCCACTGAACGTGGCCATGTCATTATAGATTTTAAGAGCAGCATCGACGATGAGCATGCTTAAAGCCGCTCCCGTCCCTTCGCCGAGACGTAGTCCGAGGTCCAGGAGAGGCTTCTGTTTCATGTGGTCCAGGATGAGACGGTGTCCTTGTTCTGCAGAACAATGGCTGGCGATCATGTAGTCGCCTGCAGCGGGCGCCAACTGATAGGCGCAAAGCGCCGCAGCCCCGGAGATAAAACCGTCTATGACCACGGGGATTTTTTTGGCTGCGGCGCCAAGGATGACGCCTGTGAGGCCTGCGATTTCAAATCCTCCCACTTTTGTCAAGACGTCCAGGGGGTCATCGGCGCTTGGACGATTGACGGCAATGCTTTGTCTGACCGTTCTGATTTTCCGCCTGAGGCTTTCGTCATTAATGCCCGTCCCTCGGCCCGTCACAGAGGATGCGGGTTTTTTGAGGAAGGCGGCTGTGATAGCGCTGGCAGATGTGGTGTTGCCGATACCCATCTCTCCTGTTCCCGCGATGTCGAGCCCTTTTTCGTATTCTGCGCTCAGAAGGTTAATGCCTGTTTCTATGGCACGAATACATTCTTTGCGGGTCATGGCAGGTCCTCGGGCCATGTTTTTCGTTCCGTAGTTGATTTTTTCGATGATGAGGCCCGGCCGGGGATCAAGGTTGACGGCAACCCCAAGATCAGCGACCACCACACGTGCGCCTGCGTGTTTGGCCAGGACATTGATGGCCGCGCCGCCATCGAGAAAATTGGCAACCATCTGGGCCGTGACTTCTTTCGGGAATGCGCTGATGCCTTCTTCGGTTACGCCGTGGTCCGCCGCGAACGTAAAAATCGTCTTGCGGGAGAGCCCTGCCGTGTTTGCATCTCTGATGGCGATAATCCGGCAGGCCAGGTCTTCTATCCTCCCAAGGCTGCCTTGGGGTTTGGTGAGGGTGTCGAGATGTTTTTGGGCCGTCACCAGGAGATTTTTTTTGACGCCCTGGATGTTATAAAGAGTACTTTTCAGTTTTTCCATTTTTTTTGATGGCGCAAGGGATGCCTGAGAAGATCAGGTAAACGTCGTGAGATTCGCGGGCCAGGGATTGATGGATACGGCCTGCCGTGTCCCTGAAATCCCTGCCGAGTTTATGCTCGGGGACAATGCCAGATCCGACTTCGTTGGAAACGATGATCAGATGGGCCCTCCCCTTTTTTATGCATGAGACCATTTTTTTAATTTCATTCTGTATTTTATCTTCGCCGTATCCTTTCAGAAGAAGATTTGAGAGCCAGAGAGTCAGACAATCCAGGAGGATATAATCAAAATCATTATTTATCTTCGCGATCAAGCCTGCCAGATTTTCGGCTTCTTCAAAGGTCTTCCAATTCGTCGGGCGTGACGAGCGATGTTGCGCTACGCGTTGTCTCATCTCTTCGTCTGCCGGCACGCAGGTTGCCACAAACGCGGTTTTTTTGTTTTTTCCGGACGCAAGGCCTGCGGCAAAACGGCTTTTGCCGCTTCTGGCTCCGCCAAGGACCAAAACGAGTTTACCCATTGAGATGCCTTTGTTCATTAAAAGAGACAAGCCTGAGCCTTCCATGCTCATGCTCGATAATACTGATGCTGGCAGAGGCGGGAATATGCCTCCAGAAATCTTTTGATTTTTTTATAGACGAACACAGGATGCCGATGACCCCGCCATGGCAGACGACGGCCACGTTGGCATTGGGATTGTCTTTTAGGATGTGTTTTAAGGCATCCAGAATTCTTTGCTTGAACTTTTTCATATCTTCTCCCCCGGGGGGCGATATGGAAAAAGGGTCTTTGAGCCATTGCCTGTAGAGGCTGTTGTATTTCTTGAGGATCTCGGCATGAGCAAGGCCTTCAAAGAGACCGAAATGGATTTCTCTTAATTCCGCGAGAGGTTCTATTCTAACGTTTTTGAAAACGATCTTTGCCGTCTGCATCGCCCGTTTCCTGTCGCTGCTATAGACGCGGGAGATGTTTTCATTTTTAAGCTTAGTTTGAAGCCTGCGAGCTTGCCGTCGTCCCTGTGGACTTAAAGGGACGTCAAGGGCCCCGCAGTATTTTTTTTGCTGATTCCAGCTTGTGACACCATGGCGTATGAACATCAATTTCGTGGGCAAAGTTGCTCCTGCGGTACTAGAACAATGTAAGGTTTTTGCGAAACGGGGTTTTTACGCACGACAACCACCGTTTTATAGACAGTTTCAAGGTTTTGATATGTCAGGATATCTTCTGGCGTGCCAGTTTGAAAAATGCGTCCTTCGTGCAGCAGAATCAGGCGGTCGCAGTATTCGCTGGCGAGATTAAGATCGTGGATGACCATGGCAATCGTTACGCAATGGCGGCGGTTGAGCATCCGTAGTAAATCCAGGAATTGTACCTGATGGCCGATGTCTAAGTGGGACGTAGGTTCATCCAGCAGGATCAGTTCGGTTTTTTGGGCCAATGCCCGCGCCAGGATGACGCGTTGGTATTCTCCGGCGCTTAACGTCTGAATTTCTCTTTCGGCCAACTCCAGGACATCCGTGAGGCGCATGGCTTCGGCGATTGCATCCTTATCGTTTTGGTTTTCCGGTTCAAGGCGTCTGAGGTACGGGATGCGGCCCATGGCGACGATTTCGCGGCTCGAAAACGAAAATTCCGTTGGCGCTTCCTGGCTGACAAAGGCGACTCTCCGGCAGAACTCCTTTAAGGGAAAGGTCCGGATGTTTCGGTTTTCTAGGAGTACTTCTCCTTTTTCGGGATAGAGCACACGGCTGAGGAGCCGCAGGAGCGTGGATTTCCCTGAACCGTTCGGGCCGATGATGCCGACGGTTTCACCCTTGCGGATAGAAAAAGAGACGTCGTGGATGACCGGGATATGAGTGTATCCGCCGCAGAGGTTTCGGACCGCGATCATTTCGCTCATGGCTTGGATTTTCCTGTTTGTTTTGTTTTGAAAACGACTAGAAAGATCGGCGCGCCTATGATGGCCGTCACGATACCGATGGGGATTTCCATAGGTGCTGCGATGCTTCTGGAAATAAGATCGCAGCCGATCATAAAGGCGGATGCGGCCAGACATGTCACGGGAATGAGGATTTTATGGTTCGGGCTTGTCCAGAACCGCGTGGCATGAGGTATGATGAGGCCGACAAATCCGATGATCCCGCAGATAGAGACGAGGCTCGCGGTCATGATAGCCGTTACGAAAAAAAGAACGATTTTGACGTTTTCTGTGTTGACCCCTACATGGGTTGCGTTTTCTTCTCCCAGGCAGAGGGCATTCAGGTCCTGGGCGAAGACGTAGGCGCAGATGATCCCGGAGACCACGATGATCGTCACGACGGTGAGGAGGATCGGGTCGAATACCTGGAGGCTGCCCCATAACCACCACATAAGTCCATGGAGGGCTTCGTTGGGAGAAGTGGATATGAGAAAGACGATGATGCCTGAGAGGGCTATGGAAACGATGACGCCGTTAAGGATGATGGCTTGGATGGGCAGGCGGTTGCCGATGCGGCTGAGCTGCAGCACACAGAGAGTCGCGGCGATCGCACCCATAAAAGCGCTCAAGGGCAGATAGATGGAGCCGGCACCGATGATGGCGGCTATGACAGCGCCCAACCCTGCTCCGCTGGATGTACCCAAAAGATAAGGTTCAGCCAGAGGATTTCTTAAAAGGGCCTGGAGAATGATGCCTGCGACGGCCAGACCGCTGCCGGTCACGGCTGCCAACAGAAGGCGCCAGAGGCGGATGAAAAGGATGAGACGATATTCAGGGGATAATAGTTGGGGCCAGGTGAGCGGGACGGAACCCAGGGAGATCCCGAGAACGACCATGGCGCCGCAGATGCCCGCAAGGACGGCGATCTTAATTTTTAGAGGATGTTTCATCGGGATAAAGCCTTTCGTAGATTTCTTCTAGGGCCTCCACGGCGCGTGGGCCGGGTCTTAGGAGAATATTAGGGTCGATGTCGCCGTAAATGCGGTTAGCGGAGACAGCAGATATCTTTTGCCAACCCAACCGTTTACGGATTGTTTCCCGGGCTTGTGCAGGTTGCATATAAGCCAGGAGGATGCAGTCGGGGTTGTTTGTAATGACGAATTCAGGGCCGACGATTCCGTAAGGCCTGGAGATGGTTCTTGAGATATTCTCTCCCCCTGCCAGCGTGATCAGCTCGTTGAGAAAGGAAGTCCGGCCTGCCGTGATCAAAGGATCGTGCCAGATTTCAATGAATACCTTTTGTTTTTTTTCATAAGTCCTGCGTGACGCACGGACGCGGACAGAGTTGATGCGTTTTTTCATTTCTGCGATGAGCATTTGTGCGGCGGCTTCTGTATGGGTGCAGCCGGCAATAGCCGAGATGGATGAAAAAAGCTCTTCAAAATTCTTCGGGTCGCTGACACAGACATTGAATCCGAGTTGGCGGAGTTTATGGACCGTTTCGGCCTGTTCAAGGCCCGCACAGAAAATGATATCCGGTTTTAAATAAACGATTTTTTCGATGTCCGGAGCGCTGAATGTTCCGGCTTTTTCTTTGGTCAGGGCTGGTTTGGGGTAATTGCAGAATTGACTGACAGCGACGATATCTTGATCCAATCCAAGGGCAAACAGGATTTCGGTCGTCGCGGGCGCCAGGGAGATGATCCGCAGTTTCTTTGCGACGGCTGCGTCCTGGGCCCAGGAGTCGAGGCACAGAAAACAGAATAAGAGAGATATGATCAGTCTGATGATCTTCATGGAAACTCAAGGTTTTTGCAGCCGTGGTATCGGTAAAACCCGCCGCCGCTTCGCGGCGTCGAGGTCCGCCTTCAGTATCCTCCCAGTGACATCTCGCCGAGTGCACCTATTCTGCATCATCCGTGGATTTACGCCCGGTGGTTTTCCCGCCAGGGGCTCTGGCTCGTCCAAGGCGGCTGCACGAAGGCGGATAAAATAAAAAACCCGACAAAATATCTCTTGTCGGGTTGCACCCTTGTTTGGTCTCTGGCCCTTCCGCGAGGCCTTTTCGAGCGCACGAAAAAGCGCCTTCAAGGCTTATGGATACAGGCAGGTCTTCTGGCTCAAGCATCGCTCTACGACTGCCGCCTTCCCGTCCCTTGCGGGGCAGTGGCCTTCTGGCAGTTTTCGTTCGCTTTTACAGCGGCGGGACCGCGGCCGAATTCCCCCGTCGTTTTGTTTCGGGTTGCGAAACAAAACGAAACAGCGGGGGTCACGGCACTTCCCTTATCGCCTGTATGTTTATATGTAAGCCTAATTCTATTGCGATTGACGAAAAAGTCAATATCTATTTTTATAGAACTTTCAGCCGTTGATCACCGAGACGACCTTGGCGTTTTCCTTGGATCCGATGACGAGCATGGCGCTGGTTTGCGCACAGCCGCAGACCGTCCCGTAAACATAATCCAGGTTGATGCCGGCATCCTTGATCTTCTTGGCAACGGCGGCCGCCGCTCCCACCTTGTCTTCCAGCATCACCGTGACGACGTCTTCTTCAGACACCTGGAATCCTTTATTTTTTAATGCACTCTTGGCGGCCGCGTTATTGTCCGTGAGGAGAGCGAAGCGGGCCTTGCCCTCTTCTCCCCAGGCGCAGATGCCTTTGAGATTGACCTTGGCGTCCGACAAGGCTGTTGTAACATTGGCAAATTCACCTACTTTATTGCTGGTTGCGACAAGGATCTGTTTGCTCAATTGGGCTTTGGACATATTCCCTCCTTTTTATTGATGCGTTTTGGATCTTTGGCCGTGGCGTTATATTGATTGAACGAATATATTTCTTGAATGGATTTTCTGTTTTTTTCACGCAGCGTTTCAGCGGTGTAGCCCAGAGAGATGAGACAGGCGATCTTTTTGGCACTCGGGACTCCCAGGATCTTTCTGGCTTGTTTTTCGTCGAACCATCCGATCCAGCAGGAGGCCAATCCGGATCCGGCAGCCTGCAGGACAAAGTGTTCTACAGCGATCCCTATATCCATCAGCCAATAGGGCGTGCCGCGCAAAGAGCCTATCACACGGGTTAGGAATCCGGCCTTCTCCGTGACGACGGCGACGATGACGGGCGCTTCTTGCGCAAAACGGTTCATCGCATAAGGGCCGCTCAAAGACGCTTTGCATAAAGCGTCTTTCCTGCCGGGTTCGTCCACGATGATGAAATGCCACGGCTGGGAATTGCAGGCGCTCGGCGCCAGACGTGCAGCTTCCAGGCAGTCGAGAACCATCTGCCGCGGGACGCTTTTGGGCAGGTAAGACCGGCAACTCTGGCGATGCTTGGCGAGTTCGATAAACATAAGATCGGTTTCTATATTATTTGCAGGAGGATGAACGCTGCGATGATAATGGCAAGGACGATCAAGGCTGCGTATTTCCATTTTCCGGCCTTGATCTGCCCCAGGAACCCGGATCCTCGCCGCAGAGACGATCCGCAATAAAGACACAAAAGAGCGTCGTCATCCTGGATCCATCTGCCGCAGTGGGGGCAACCGGGGGACATGAAAAGATTGTATCACAAATACGTTCTGAAGAGAAGAACAGGAATTTGGAAGGATCGGCCGTTTACGAATGGGCGTTTTGAGGCGCTTCGCAGAGGTCTATCTTTAAGGTATGGCAGAAGGTGACGAAGAAGCTCTTTCCGTTGGCGATGCAGTAAATGCCGCCTTTCATGCGGATGTGGAATTTTTCCGTCTTTTCGTCGGTGTCCCTGTATTTGAGGACGTAGATTTCCGGTTTTTCGTTCGCGTAGTTTTCCTGGGCAGGGACTTCTTTGATGATGTAGATGAGATACTTGTGGATCTTCGTGAGAATACCGTCTTCATTGAAGGTCTCAGAGGCCCACAGGACCCTTTTTCTCCTGTCCATCGAAGTGAGGTTTTTGAAGACCATGTCTCTCATGGGATCCTTTTGCGCTATCCGCGCCTTTACCTGCCGCATATAAAAAACGAGCCGAGCTGCCTTTCTTTTTGCCTTTTTTACTTACGGCAACCCGGCAAATGCTTTGAAGCTGGGTATCGTAACTATCTACACTACCTGACATTAAAAATATGGCACAGAAAAAAAGTGAAAACAATGGCTGGGAAGGCCTTGCGGGAAAACGCTTTCCTATAAGGGCTGGCAAAGAAAAGAGATAGGATATTTTTTTAGGAGGGGATGAAAGAAATACCGTTATTTAAAGATCTTTTTAAACAGCGAGGCGGTATTGAAACGGGACTCTTTTTTTTGTAACAGTCTGGAAATGTTGGCTTTATGACGGACAAGCGAGAAGATGCCGAGAACGATGAGGAAGATTTTGATGCTGGCAGGAAGCCGAAGGATAAGTCCAAGCAAGGGAAGCGCTGCCGAACAGATAACAGATGCCAGTGACACGAAACCGGTTGCGAGGAAGAGGATGAGCCATAATCCTGTGACGAGGAGGACAAGAATAAAAAATCTATCGATCAATATGGAAAATGCAATCAGCACCCCGAGGCTTGTCGCCACCCCCTTTCCTCCCTTAAAACCAAGAAAGATTGTCCAGTTGTGGCCGGCGACGGCACAGACAGCAGACAGACAGAGGTAGAACGGCAGCGAAATGCCGGTCTGCGGCATGGCCTGCGGCGCAAAAAAAGCGTAACGCGACAGAAGAACGGCTGTGGTCCCTTTAAGGATATCAATGATCAGGACCAGGGTCCCTGCGCCCTTGCCGAGGACGCGAAAGGCGTTTGTGGCGCCGAGGTTGCCTGAGCCGTGCTGACGCAGGTCTATCCCTTTGAACAGGCGGCCGAAGAGATAGGCCGTCGGGATGGCCCCTAAGAGGTAGCTAATCAGAAGTCCGAGCAGTGGTTTTAGCATGTGTTGAGCCGTATTCGGTGTTCAGGATGTTGATCCCTTTTCGGGCATAGTCGATGCCGGAGATGCAAGTAAAGACGGCGGCCAGTTCCCAGACGACCCACGCCTTCGGGTATTCCAGAATGACCGCAATGACCGTGGCCATCTGGAAGAAGGTCGTGAGTTTACCCCACCAGGTCGGCGTGATCTGCGTGTCTTTTTGGGTGGCCAGCAAGATCGCGCTGCCCACGAGGATGATGATGTCGCGGCTGATCACGATCAGCAGAAACCATAGGGGCAGCGCGACCGCCAGATACGTTTTGCTCGTGCGATAAAGAAAGATAAACGCTGTCAACAGCAGAGCTTTATCCGCCAACGGGTCCAAAATAGCCCCGGCTCGTGTTTTTTGCCTCTGGCGGCGGGCGATATAACCGTCGACGACATCGGAAACGATGGCCAAAAGGAAGATGGCCAGCGCCAGGTATCGGAGATGATCTTTGGCCGGCGTGTAAAAAACAAGGCAGGCCACAAAGAACGGCACAGAGATGATCCGGAATAGCGTGATTTTATTGGCAAAGTTCATGCGACGCCCTGTTCCCCGGCCCGGGAGTTATTTTAAGATCCTGATCCGGTTTGGCGGCCAGTAGATAAGGAATGCCTTGCCGATCAGGTATTTGTCGTTGAGATAGCCCCAGTAGCGGGAATCTTTGGATGAAGCGCTATTGTCTCCCAGCGCGAAATAGTTGTCTTGCGGCACGTGCAGGACTTCTCCCTCGCGTCCGTAAGGGCCGCGGTTATAATAATAGGTCCTGTTGAAAGGATCGGTCTTGAGGGCCTTATCATTCAGGTAGATCTGGCCGTTGCGTATCTCGATGGAATCGCCGGGTCTGCCCACGCACCGTTTGATAAAATCCCTCATAGGCTCTTCAGGATAATTGAAGACGATGATGTCTCCGGTTTCAGGAGAATGGAATTTGGCGATCCTCTTGTAGGTGAACGGGAGCCTCAGGCCGTAAGCGTAACGCAGGACAAGGATCCTGTCGCCGGGGATCAGGGTGGGTTCCATTGAGCCGGTGGGTATCTTGAATGGCTGGACCACGAACGTCCGGATGATCAGGGCCAGGATGACCGCCGTGACAATGGTTTCAAAGAATTCTTTAAGCCACGCTTTTTGCGTATCGTTTAATTTAAGCATAGGGCCTCGCTTTTTTAGATTTTCAGGGCTGCTAGAAAAGCCTCCTGCGGGATTTCGACATTGCCCACTTGCTTGAGGCGTTTTTTCCCTTCTTTTTGTTTTTCCCAGAGTTTGCGTTTACGCGTGATGTCGCCGCCGTAGCATTTTGCCGTAACATTCTTGCCGACAGGCCTGATCTTTTCTGATGCCAGGATCGTTCCGCCGATGGCGGCCTGAAGGTTGATGAGGTAAAGTTGGCGGGGGATCAGTTCCCGTAATTTTTCCACCAGGAGCCTGCCTTTGGCCTGGGCCTTGTCCTTATGGATCAGACAGGAAAAGGCGTCGCAAATCTTTCCATTGATCAGGATGTCAAGCTTGACGAGCTTGGTCGGGTTATAACCGTCGAATTCGTAATCCAACGATCCATACCCGCGGGTCACGGATTTGATTTTGTCGTAAAAGTCCACGATGACCTCTGCCAGCGGCATGCGGTAGATGACTTTGACCCTCTCTTCGCCCAGATAGTCATTGGCGAGGAATTCTCCGCGGCGTTGTTTGGCCAGCTCGCAGACTTCCTCGATGGCATTTGTCGGCACGATCATGAAGGCGCGGACGAATGGTTCTTCGGCCAGTTTGATCTGGACTGGATCCGGGAGCTTGGCCGGGTTATCCACCTCCATGACTTTGTCGTCCCGTGTGGTGATGCGATAGACGACGTTCGGCGTGGTCAGGACGAGGTTCAGATCGTATTCGCGCTCCAGCCTTTCCTGGACGATTTCCATGTGAAGGAGCCCCAGGAATCCGCATCGGAAACCGTAACCGAAAGACTGTGACGTTTCGGTCTCGTACACAAAAGAAGAGTCGTTAAGGCCGAGTTTTTCCATGGCCACCTTGAGCTCGGCGAAATCTTTGGCGTTGACGGGATAAATGCCGCAGAAGACCATCGGTTTGACTTTTTTGTATCCTGGCAGCGGTTGCTGGGCCGGATGGTCGGCGAGCGTGATGGTGTCGCCGATCAGGATTTCTTTCGGGTCCCGGATGTTGGCCGTGATGTAGCCGACCTCGCCGCAGTGCAGCGCTTTTGTGGATGTCATCTGGGGCCTGAAGACGCCGATCTCTTCGACCGTGCAGACCTTGTTTGCCTGCATCATGCGGATGGTATCGCCCAGCGCCAGTTGACCGTTAAAGAGGCGTCCATAGACAACGACCCCTTTGTAGGTGTCGAAAGAAGAATCGAAGATCAGGGTTTCGAGAGGGTTGTTGTTGTCGCCGCTCGGTGCGGGGATCGTTTGGACCACCCGCTCCAGGATCTCTTTGATGCCGATCCCTTCTTTGGCGGAAGCCAGAAGGATGTCGTCTTCTTCGAGTCTGAGGATGTCCGTGATCTGTTCCTTGACGCGGTCGATGTCGATACCGGCGATGTCGATCTTATTGATGACGGGGATGATCTTCAAGTTGTGTTCTCGGGCCAAAAAGAAATTAGCGACCGTCTGGGCCTCGATCCCCTGAGAGGCGTCTATCAGCAACAGGGCCCCTTCGCAGGCCGCCAGCGATTTGGATACTTCATAGGTAAAATCGACATGTCCCGGCGTATCGATGAGGTTGAGCGTATAGGTGTGACCGTCATCGGCTTTATAATTGATCGTTACTGCCGACGCCTTGATGGTGATGCCCCTCTCCTGTTCGATCTCCATGTCATCGAGGAGCTGGGCATGGAAATGGCGTTTGTCGATAGCGCCGACATATTCGAGGATACGGTCGGCCAGCGTCGATTTGCCGTGGTCGATATGGGCGATGATGGAAAAGTTTCTGACGTGTTCCCGTGGATTCATATCAGCGATTGATTTCTGCGATGACGGCTGCAACGACTTCGTCGATCGTCATCCGTGTCGTATCGATGTAGATCGCATCCGGCGTCCGCCTGAGAGGGGCGCAGGCGCGGGTCGAATCGATGCGGTCCCTTGTTTCGATGTCTTTCTGCACGCCCTGTTGCTCCACCGGAATGTTTTTTTCTTTCATTTCAAGATAACGCCTTCTGACGCGTTCTTCGCAGGCGGCGTCCAGAAAAAATTTTTTGTAGGCGTCGGGAAAGACGACGGTCCCGATGTCCCGGCCTTCCAGGATCGCGCGCCTGCCTTCCGCCAGGCTTCTCTGCAGCCCTACCATGATTTCCCGCACTTCTTTGATTTTGGCGATGACGGAAACATGCTCGGTGATCTCCGGTTTGCGGATGTCCCGGGATACGTCGCGTCCGTCAAGGTCCACCCGCAGCGTCCCTTCTTTAGGATCATAGGAAAGATCGATGCGGGTGCGCCGTGCCAGGGCGATGACGGCCGGCGTATCGTTCGGATCGACGGTTTCCTGCCGCGCTTTCAGGGCCAGGGCCCGGTACATGGCTCCTGTGTCGATGTAGAACAGGCCAAGTTTACGCGCGACGGCGCGGGCCACGGTGCTTTTTCCCGAGCCGGCGGGGCCGTCTATCGCTACAATGGGTTTGAGGTCTGTCATTATTTTTACGAAAGGATCCGTCGGCGCTTGTTGCGGCTGCAGACGAGGAGTTTCTTGAGTGTTTTTCTGTTTTTTGCGGCGACGGCGCTCTTGAGGCGTTTCAGCGATTGTTCGAAGGCGTCGAGGGATTTGAGGACATTGATCCGATTGGACAGGAGAATGTCGCTCCAGACTTTCGGATGAGAGAGGGCGATGCGCGTGGTGTCTTTCAGGCCGCCGGCAGCGAATCGTTCACAATGGTCCGGCATGACGGCGGCAAGCGCGAAAGCAACCGCATGCGGCAAGTGGCTCGTGAACGCCAGGGCGGTATCGTGTTTTAGGGCCGAGAGGGTGACGACACGGCTGCCCAAGGTTTGCCAGAACCGGCAGACGGCGCGCACACTGCTGCGCGGTGCCTGATTTGGAGTGACGATGCAGACAGAGCCCTTAAAAAGGTCGGGCCGGCTGTAGGACACCCCGCTTTGTTCCGAACCCGCCAGAGGGTGACTGCCGACAAAATTCAATCCTTCGGCCGCCCGGATGATTTCGGCTTTCGTGCTGCCGACGTCCGTGATGAGGGTTTTGGTCATTTTCAGCCGTTTGAGCGCGCCGAGCTTGGTTTTGATATCCTCGACGGGTGAGCATAGAATGATGAGGTCGCTGTGTTCGACGGCCGCGGCGAAGCGGTTTGTCCCTGTATCGATCGCCCCGTATCGTTTGGCCTGCGCTATTTTTTTGTGGTTGCGGAAATAACCGCAGACCTCTTTGCTGAGGTTCAGTCTTTTGACGGCCATCCCGATCGAGCCGCCCAAAAGGCCGACTCCTACGATCGTTATTTTCCTGAATAAAGGTTCGCGCATCAGATTTCTCTGTGGATCGCCAGGGCGATCTTTTCCAGGTTTTGTATAAGCGTGGTCAACTTTTCAGGGAGGAGCGATTGCGCTCCGTCTGAAAGGGCTTCTTCTGGTTTTGTGTGGGCCTCGATGATAAGGCCGTCCGCTCCGGCGGCAACGGCGGCGCAGGACAGGGGTGCGACCAGGTTCCATTTGCCTGCGGCGTGACTCGGGTCGGCGATGATAGGTAAATGCGAAAGCTGTTTGACGACGGGAATGGCGCTGACGTCGAAGGTGTTGCGCGTCGCGTCTTCGAAAGTCCTGATGCCCCGCTCGCAGAGGATGACGTTATGGTTGCCTTCGGCCATGATGTACTCCGCCGACATGAGGAGTTCCTTGACGGTATTAGCCAGGCCTCTTTTGAGCAGGATGGGTTTGCGGGTCAGACCGACTTCTTTGAGGAGCGTGAAGTTTTGCATATTGCGCGCGCCGATTTGAAGAATGTCGGCATATTGCGCGACCGTCCCGACATCGCGTACGTCCATGACCTCGGTGACCGTCGGCATATTCAGCTTTTTGCTGACGCGCGAGAGGATCTTGAGGCCTTCCAGACCCATGCCTTGGAAGGCATAGGGAGATGTCCTTGGTTTGTAGGCGCCGCCGCGCAAGACGGATGCGCCGGCAAATTTGACCTCTTCCCCTATTTCCACGAGCAAGTCCTCGTTTTCGATGGCGCAGGGGCCGGCGAAGATGACGATTTTCTTGGCGCCGATCTTCAGGTGTTCTCCGATAGGGATGACGGAATTTTCTTTTTTGAATTCCCGCGAGACAAGCTTGTAGGGCGCCAAAATAGGGATGACGTTCTCAACGCCGTGAAAAGCCTCCAGAGGGATGGCCCTGAGGGCATCTTCGGGACCGATCAAGCCGATGATCGTCCTCTCGGTGCCTTTGGAGATATGGGGTTTGAGCCCCAGCTTGTCGGCGCGGTCCAGGATATGGTCGATATCTTCTTTTTTGGCGTCTGGCCGCAAAACGATAATCATCTAGAGTCCTCCTTGATAATGTCTCTGAGTGCGCGGATCAATTTTATGTTTTCCCGTCTTGTCCCGATGGTGATGCGGGAATAGTTGTCGAGATTGTATTGGCTCATTTCGCGGATGATGACGCCTTTCTTGAGCAGTTTTCCAAAGAGGCTTCTGGCATCCATGCCGGTGCGCACAAAAATAAAATTCGCCGCGCTTTTTTTGAACCAGACGCCGAGATCTGTCAGCGTCTTCTCCATGAATTTCATTTCTTTGGCGATAAGAGTCGTGCTTTTGCGCACGAATGCCTTGTCGTCCAGGGCGGCGCAGGCCGCGGCCTGCGCCCCGGAATTGACGTTGAACGGCTGGCGGATGCGCTCCGCTGCGGCGACGAATTCCTCGTCGGCGATCATGTAACCGACGCGCAGCCCGGCCAAGCCGTAGATCTTGGAAAACGTTCTCAGGATGGCGACGTTTTTGCGTCCCAAAAGCTCGAGGGTTTTGGGAAAGTCCTCCTTTTGGGCGAATTCAACGTAGGCCTCGTCAAAGACGACCATGACCTCCCGGGGAATCCTGTCAAGAAATTCAAGCACCTGGCGGGTCGTGACGTATGTCCCTGTCGGATTGTTGGGATTGGCGATAAAAACGGCTTTTGTTTTCGGAGTTATGCGACCGGCCATCGCCTCCAGATCGAAGGTGAAATCCTTGAGGGATACGCTGATTACCTTGAACCCGTTGATGGAGCCGCTGATCTTGTATTCGACGAAGGTGACGTCTGCCGTGATGATCTCGGCGTCCGGGGCCTTGATGGTTTTCAGGATGACGTCGATAAGTTCGTCCGAACCGTTGCCAAATAGAAGGTTGCCTTCCTTGATGCCTAAAAGCCGTGCCAGTTTGCGTTTGAGATAGTAACAGCTCCCTTCCGGGTAACGGTTCAGGGATGGCAGCGCTTTCTTGGCGGCAGCGATGGCCCGGGGCGAAGGCCCCAGGGCGTTTTCGTTGGACGCCAGCTTTGTGACGTCGGCAATGCCGAGTTCCCGCTTGACTTCCTCGATGGGTTTGCCCGGTTTATAAGCGTCGATATTATCGATATCCTTGCGTATGGGTTCCATTTTCATTATTTGTTATTCCGTGACAGGGTATGACCCCAGAACTTTGAGAAATTTGCACTTGTCCTCCAGGGCCGTCAGGGCTTTCTTGACTTTGTCATCCTGAATGTGCCCCGTCAGGTCCACGAAAAAGAAGTAATCCCATGCTTTTCGTTTGGACGGCCGCGATTCGATCTTGGTCAGGTTGATGCCGTATTTTTTGAAAGGCAGGAGCATGTCGTGCAAGGCCCCCACCCTGTCTTTGATCGAAAACATGATGGATGTCTTGTCGCGTCCCGTTCTCTGCGCCTGCGATTTGCCGACCACCAGAAACCGCGTGATGTTATGCGGGCTGTCTTCGATTTCCCTGGCGACGACCTTCAGCCCGTATTCTTTGGCAGCCAGAAGCGATGCGATACAGGCCGAACGGGGTTCCTTGGCCGCGATCTGGGCGGCCCGTGTCGTGCTGGAAACTTCTATCAGGTCGGCCTTCGGCAGATTGCTTTCCAGCCAAAGGCGGCATTGGCCGAAGACTTGCGGGTTGGAATAGATATTGGCAATTGTATCCTTCGGGTATTTCGACAAAAGATTGTGTGAAATATCCAGCATTACCTGGGAACAGATGTTGAGGTCCGAATCGACGAGCATGTCCAGCGTGTGCGAGATGGCGCCTTCGATGGAGTTCTCTATCGGGATGACGCCGTAATCCGCATTGTCTTTTTCCACCTCCATGAATACGTCCGTAATGGTGTTGCAGGAAAGATACGAGACGCTGGCGCCGAATTTTTTCAGCGCCGCCAGGTGCGAGAAGGTCGTCCGCGGCCCCATGTATGCGATCACGAGCGGTTTTTCCATGGCGAGAGAAGCGCTCATGATTTCGCGCCAGATCGCAGTTAATGTTTCTTTGTTGAGGGGGCCTTGGTTCTCCCGGATGATTTTCGAGAGGACCTCCTTTTCCCTCGCGGGGACGTAGACCGCCTCCCCTGTTTTATTCTTCATTTTTCCGATCTCGAGGATCCGGCAGGCCCGTTTATTGAGCAGCTTGACGATTTCCTTGTCGATCGCATCGATGTCTTTGCGTAAATGTTTAATGGCCATCTGTCGTCTCCTTCAGGATGGGAAGTTCTGTTTCCTGCGAAGCCCCTTCCGGCGTCGCCGTTTCTTCTTCGGGCATCGGTGGCGTCATTTCTGCGGCGCCGGATTCTTGGTTCAAGGTTTGTTCTTCTTCGCTGGAGAGCGGTGTGATCTCGCCCTCGCCGGAAGCCAGTTTCATGTTCATGAGCATGTCTTTCTGGGCGAATTCTTCGATCTTCGGCAGTTCATCCAGGGATTTGAGCCCGAAATAGTCCAGAAAGAAGCGGGTGGTTCCGTACACAAAAGGACGGCCGATCACTTCTTTGCGCCCGACGATGCGGATGAGATTTTTTTCAAGCAGGCTTTTGACGACCCCGTCACAATTGACTCCCCGTACGGCCTCAATATCGATGCGCGTCACAGGTTGTTTGTACGCGATGATCGCCAGGGCCTCCAGAGAGGGGCCGGTCAGTTTTTCCGTATGCTTGATCTTATAGAATTCTTTGATGGTAGCGGCGCTTTCGGGGGCCGTCGCCATTTGGAAGCCGCCGGCGATCTCGATGATGCGTATGCCGCTGGAGCGTTCCTCGTACTCTTTCCTGAGCGATTCGATGAGATCGCGGATCTCCGACGTCTGGAGGTTTGTAAATACTTTTTTGATATCTTCCAGCAACAACGGTTTGGTGCTGACAAAAATCAGCGCTTCTAGGTCTGTCTTGATTTGATGGGGATCAAGCATGTCCGTCATGGGGCACCTAAGTTTTGGTTATTCGCCGGCCGTCTCAAGCATATCGCTCCGGGTGCGCCCGGCGCACGGCCGCGGAAGGCGAAGAGTTGATGCGTTGTTTATAAACGAAATTCAGCAGTTCTTCGGCGTCTTTGAACAGCGGTTGCTTTTTTATGGCTTCCTGGATCATCTCTTTGGCTTCATGTTTTTTATATTGCAGCTGCATCAGGATGTCCACGGCCTCGTCGATGATATCTTTCGGTAAGGGCGCCGTTTTGGAAACGCCCTCTTCCTGGATGAGGCCGAATTTTCCGATTTTTCCCTGCAATTTGGCAATGATTTCCTTGGCCCTCTGGGGACCGATGCCCGGCAGGGACCTTAAAAAAGCGACGTCGGCCTCGTCGATGGCGCGCGCAATGGAAGCGATCGACGTGTTAATGGCGCGGAGCGCCGCTTTGGGGCCGATGCCGGAGACGGTAATAAATTCTTCAAAGAACTCTTTTTCGATCTCATTCAAAAAGCCGATGAGGACAGGCGTGCTGCGCGACGGTTCCAGTTGGTGATAGTGATATGTGATGAAGCGCACGCATCCGTCCTGGTCGATATGGTTGTCGAGCGCCGTCATCGTGATCACCGGCAGGAAGATTTCGTAGGCGATGCCCTGGTTTTCCAGGATGACCGAGTTTTTCCTTTTTTCTATCAGTTTTCCGCCGATGCGTGCGATCATAGTTTGGCCCTGATCGTTAAAGCGTGCGTCACGGCCAGCGAGATGGCGTCCGTTGTATCAACAGGGCCGAAGGATTCGCGCGCAGCGCCGAACATATGCTCAATCATTTTCTGGACCTGTTCTTTAGACGCGTGTCCATGCCCTGTGGTGGCCTGTTTGACGCGTGTCGCCGGATATTCGAAGAAAGCGACCTTTTTTTCCTCCGCCAGCATGCAGATGACCCCGCGGGCGTGTCCGAGCAGGGATGCCGTCAAAGGATGTTTGTAGTGCGCGTAGAGTTTTTCCAGGACAAGGGCATCCGGTTTGTGCCGGTCCAGGATTTCCGCCAGTTCTCCGTGGATCTGCAAGAGGCGTTTCGGCAATTCATCTTTTATCCGCGTTTTGATGAAACCGGACCTTTTGATGGTAAAACCATGCCGGTCGGCTTCGATGAGGCCGTAACCTGTGACGTGCAACCCTGGGTCGATGCCGAGGATGAACATCTGGCGCGCTATTCTCCGGTTGATTCGATCAACTCGTCCGGGATGTCAAAATTAGCATAGACGTGCTGGACGTCTTCGTGTTCTTCCAGGGCATCCATAAGCGATAGGATCGTGTTGGCCGTATTTTTTTCCGCGATCTTGATGGTCGAGGTCGGGATCATGGTGATCTCCGCGTTCTCAAACGGGATTTTGACGGCCGTCAGGGCGTTCTTGACGGATTCCAGGTCATGCGGTTGCGTCGTGATCTCGTAGACGTCGGCTTCGCTTTTCATGTCTTCGGCCCCCGCATTGAGCACGATATCCATGAGCTTGTCTTCTCCAATGGTTTTCTTGTCGACCGTCAGGAAGCCTTTTTTCTGGAACAGGAAACTCACGGCTCCGGCCTGGGCCATATTACCGCCTTTTTTGGACATCATGTTTCTTAGTTCAGCCGTTGTCCTGTTCTTGTTGTCGGTGACGACGTCGATCATGATGGCAATACCCGCCGGACCGTAGCCTTCGTAAGTGACCTCTTCATAGGTGACGCCCGGCAACTCGCCCGTGCCTCTCATGATCGCCTTTTCGATGTTGTCCCACGGCATGTTGCCTTCTTTGGCTTTTGCCACGGCCGTGCGCAGACGGATATTTGTTTCCATGTTGCCGCCGCCTGAACGGGCCGCCGCCGTCAGCTCTTTGATCAGCTTCGTGAAGAGCTGGCCGCGTTTGGCGTCGATCGCTGCCTTTTTGTGTTTGATGCTTGCCCACTTTGAATGGCCTGACATTGTGTTTCCTCCCTTATTTTGTCGTCGAGATTATTTTATCGCAGACGGATGACGAGTGTTTCCGGTTTTTCCGTTTTCCAGAGAATTGTTCCATGAGCGCAAGACGCCACGGCACGCCTTATGGATCGTCCGCTGAAAGCGGGCAGGCCGTGAGGCTTCGCCGCGAACCAGACCGACCGCTTCCTGCGAAATATTTTTTGTGAAACGATCAGTCTGGTTCACGGCAAAATAGGCATATAAGCCGAGTTCTGTCTCCCCCGCTGTTGCGTCTTGGTTCGTCTGGTTTCACCAAAAGCGGCGGGGGCGATAGCCATTTGACTTCTCCCTCCGATTGCTCGGCGGGATCTAGCAGCCAACCCGCTCCGACACATGATGTTCAGGCGGACAACCCTATTCCTGTTATCCAGGATGTCGGGGCCTACTTGGCATTGCTCTACGCAGAGATTGCCGCGTTTCACCCCCGCCGACGCACTGGTGGCGGGACTCGTCTCTGTGGCTCTGATCCGTCCGTTACACAACGTAACGGAGGCGGTTATTACCCGCTGCGTTGTCCTCTAGAGCTCGGACTTTCCTCCCCGGAGGCCTTCGGGTCTCCATGGGCGGCTATCCTGCCTATTTTGGAACGTTCTTCTTTTATGGCCAAACGCGCCAGTTTATCGGCGCCTTTATTGAGTTCTCTCGGGATTTGCTGGATACGACAGGCATCAAAGCCGCGCAAAAGCATTTTCGCCTGATCGAACAGATGTTGGATGTTCTTGTTTTTGACCTTGTATTCTCCGTTGATTTGGCGGCATAGCAATTGGCTATCGGAAAAGATGGTTGCTTTTCTGACGTTCATTTCCCGGGCTTCCCGCAGGGCGGTGATCAGGGCCGTGTATTCGGCGAAATTGTTGGTTTGGCGTCCGATGTACCTGGATATATTTTTGACCGGGATTTCGGCTTGAGAAAAAATGACGCCCACCCCGGCATCGCCGGGGTTGCCCATGGAAGAGCCGTCAATATAAATGTCCATGGCGATGGAAGTTACCCTTCTTTCGGAAACCTGCGAGGTCTCATTCGCCTTCCTCAAGATAAAGGATCCGGGAACAGTTCTCGCAGGAGATGAGGCGGTTATACATCTTGATCTCATTGATCACTTGGTGAGGGACGCGCATGTGGCACCCTTCGCAGGAGTTATTTGAGACCTTGACCAGCGCCACGCCCCCGCGGCCATGGAGAATATGCTCATAGGCCTGAAGGATTTTTTTGTCGACGCCCGCCGCCGCGATCTGTCTTTTTCCCTGCTCGGCCTGCAGAGAGGCTTCTATATTCTTTGCCTGTTCTTCAACGGCCCTTCTCTCTTCATTATGGATTTTTTCTTCTCCGGCGAGGATCTTTTTTTCCTCATCCAGGGTTTTTTTCGCCGTTTCGACCTCATCCATCAACTTGAGGATTTCTTCTTCAATGATGGATTTGTCGGCCTTCAGGCTTTCGATCTCTGCAAGCTTGGCCTGGTATTCTTTGTTGGTCTTGAGGGCCCCCAACTGCGATTGGGATTTTTTGATGCCTTCTTCCTTGGCGCCTAGGTCTCCTTCTTTCTCTTTCTGTTTGAGTTGTGTTTTCTGGAGATTGCTTTCCATGGATTTGTAGCCGGCTTTTTTGTCCTCGAACGCCTTCTGTAATCTTTCCAGGAGGAGCGGGATCTCTCCCTTTTTTTGGTTAAGATCAAATATCTTTTTGTCCAGTTCTTGAAGCTCGACGAGTTTTGTTAGCTCTACGCGAATATCCGGTGTCGACAAAATACGCTCCTTAACTTTGCCTATGATGGGTTTAATTTCCTTACAAAGTCAGGCCCTTCGCTTATTCGGAATTGCGAAGGCCTGCCCTCTCTGGGTTAACTCCCTGTCTGCCGTCAGGCAGGGAGTTTCCCGATACGCTCATTGCATTCGCTATCGGGATCCCGCTTAATTTTACATCTTGGCGCAGGAGAACCTTCTTATTCTAATTCAAAATGGGCGCAATAGGATTTGAACCTATGACCTCTGCCATGTGAGGGCAGCACTCTAACCAGCTGAGCTATGCGCCCGAGTCTTGTCGCGTCTCTACGCTATGACAATATCTTCTTCTTCAGCAATGCAACAACGCAAGCTCGTCCCGAGCCTGTCGAGGGGTTGAGCTATGCGCCCGCGGAACACCGTTTTGCAGCCGCTCGGGATTCGCTTTTGCTCTGCAAAAGCTCATGGGCCCCGGAGGACTCGGCCGCTACGCTCGCAGAGGTCGCTGCGTAGCCTCCCCTCGCTCGCTGACGGCCAAAGGCCTTTTTCTCGCTGTTCGCTCGGCGCTCGCCTGCCTGCCGGCAGGCAGGCTCGTTTCGAGTCCAGAGTGAGAACTCGAATTATCCAATAACGCTCATTGTCAAAAGGTCTTCTTGAATCCATGGGCCCTGGAGGACTCGAACCTCCGACCAAGTGATTATGAGTCACCTGCTCTAACCGACTGAGCTAAGGGCCCTATAGCAATAACTTACGTCATTTCCGTCGGAGAATCCGATTTTTAGTCATGTCTGCAAATATACGCAAATAACCTTAAAAATACGCACTTTGTTGATGTTTAGGCATAATTTAGTCATAATTAAATAAATCTGCAAAAACAAGAATTTAAGACTTTTATTTATACCATAAAGTTAAAGAACTTGCAAGTGAAAAAGCGGGCAGATTTCTTGATGTAAGCTATTAAACCAATTGTGGTTGCATTCAGAAGAAAAGCGTCATTTTTCAGAAAAACAGTCCTATTCTATCCTTGAAATAAGTTGAGCATGTGATACATAATCACTTGCTCAATATTATCTTCTGTTGGAGATCAAAAAACCCACCTTCCCTGGGTGGGTAGAAATAGACCAATTCTTATAGCGCTATTTATTGCTAGCTTCTTCTATGCTCGTTGCATATTTTGCAGGTACAGCTTTTATTTGTGAAGTGCCGAACTCCAACAGCAACGCTTCCCTTCCTCTCGGCTCGAGAAAAAACCAAATCGAATAAAACTTCTTCTTTGTTTTCGAGGTATCTTCTTAAAGCGTATGCACATAAATCTGCCATCTGAACCATGCTGGTGAGCTCGCTATCAACAAAAAGAGGGGTTTCGATAATATTTTTTAAATGAACCCATCGAGTTCCATCTTTATGAAATTTCTTCATTAACAATGTGTGTTTTTTTGCAACCGTTGGATTGTTATCGTGAATCAGCAAACCAAAATTATCCCCAGGACATTTTGAGCCACTGACTTGTAGATATTGCTCAAACCTTGAGATGACTTGCTCAAAAGATTGTTCATCAACAGATTTTGTGGTGTGTACAGAATTAAACTGGATCTTGTCAATACATTCTGCGAACAATCTTGCAAATCCCCACGTTGATAATTTCTTCGCGATGTCTACGATTAGGTTTTTTCGTTCGTTAAGGGTGAGATGGGCGTAGTTTTCGGTTAGCCTATAATTTTTTTTGGTTTGGAGATATTGTTTAGAATTGCTGCGCTGAAGTCGTAGCAATTCAGCTGTCCGAAAAGCACGTATCTGAGATGCGCGGTCATCGTAAGATAATTTCTCGAAATTTGCTATTTTGTTTTGTTCGGGGTAAGTCCTCAATATCCAAGCTACATGGATCTCTTTGTCAATGAGACGGTATTTCTTTTTAACATATTCAATATCATTATCGCAACTTTTCCAATATTGTACGGGGATTGATACGCCAGCTAAGACAAAATGGGAGGTGTTGCCAGGAATATTAGATGTACCCGATTCATCTATGTAACAAATATACATTTTTTCTTCGGGACGTGGTGGGTAAAAAAAAGCGACTGGGTTTAAGGCTATAAGCCTCAAGACGAGACGCGAGGCGACTCATCCCAGACGCTTTTAAATTCTAACCTAGGAATTTACAGGTGTCAACACTTTTTAAAATATTTTTTACCCATCCTCTTTAAAGTCTGCGAAGTTGCAAGCGAAAAAGCAAGCAGCAATTTTTATATAACCTATTAAAATAGATATGGTTGCAAGAAGAAAAATGAAATAGTTGCCAAAATGTCAAAAACTATTCTGTTCGTTGTTGCCGTTATGGCAAGCGGCTCGTATTTGCCTGCCATGAATGACAAAAAACCCACCTGTTATGGCGGGTCTGTATCCTGATCTTGCCGTTTCCTGGGGAGAGAGTTTTTAGGATTTGATCATGTGTTTTAAGAATTGGGCAAGCATCTCTTGGTTCTTTTCGGGCATAAAGCTGAAGAAGGCGCCGGTTTCATGGATAACCCTGCTGGTAGTATCCCATCCCGCGTTGATGATATTGACCGGTTCTGACCGGCTAACTTCAACGACGGCAGTGATATAGCGGTAATTATCCATGTGGATATTGATCGCCAGTTCTGTACCCGGGTGCAGATAGTTCTGAGTTTCGAAAAGGATACCTCCCATGCTCAAATTCTTGATCTCAGTTTTGATAAAGTTCGGATAAACATAGTATTCAGCCGCCAATCCTACTTGTACTCTTTTATAGCGGCGGCGGTTAACGCCCGTATAGAGACCGTTGGAAATTTCTTTTTCTATGAGATTGTCACGCAGCACGACATCGTCTTTATACCTATCGAGTTCAAACTCTTTGGAATGACTTCCATAGTATCTTTCGATGCTTTGCCGGATTTCCGAGCGTATGCTGATGAGGACGACAATTTCGCAACGGCTGATTTGACGGATCAGCTCAATGACGCCTTTGTTGAGGGGGTCGGCCATTGCGATCGTCAGCAGTTTGTCGTGTTTTTCGACAGGAAGAACGCAAAAGTCGCACGCGAACTCCGCAGGGATGCATGCCAGAGCGTCTTCCGTAACAATATAAGATTTCAGGGGAATGTATGAATAGCCGAATTCGCAGGTCAGGTGAGTGGCGATATTCGCTTCTTTGATATAGCCAAGTTCGATGAGCCTTTGGCTTAAATATCCACCTTTGATCTTTAGGTGTTCATAGGCATCTTTCAGCTGTTCGGCCGTAATCAGCCTTTTTTCCACCAGTGAAGTGCCGAGATTGATCTCGGTATTGAGGTTCATAAACATACTGCGCCCCGGTGTGTAAAAATATGGTTTTTCTCTCCCTTTTTGGCCGAATTTGAATCTTCAAAAGGCCTCTTTTTTATTAAAAGAAGTGCTTATATTAGTACAATTATAGTATATCATACAGATAGACGTAATTAAAGGAGAGCAAAAACCCATTGTAATATAATAAGTTATAAAAATATTTAACCAAGACGCAGAAATTCCACGGCCCTGGCCTTGCCTTGGTCTCGACCTGCCCCTGGCCGGAGGCCGGAGCCTAGGGATGCCCGCCACAGCGCTTTGCAGCGGATCAGCCTCCCTTGTCTTGTGCAGAGTGAATATGGCGGCAGCTATGTCTTTATCAGAATATTTATAATGAGGGAGGCGAGGAGGAAGAAATTAAAGGAAAGAGCGGCTTCGGATGCCATGGCATCTGCGGCAACCGGAATGTTTTGTGAAAAGCTTCTTACGGTGCGGATAGTTTTCGGCAATGAAAAAAATACGAGCAGCCCGGGCCAATCCAAGATCTTCATGCCGACATAGGCGCCTATGATCGCATAGGGCAGATAGGCCAGTACGATGAAGGTCTTCATTCCTGCGCGCAGGCCAAGCAGGGTCGCCAGGGTTTTGATTTTTTTGCGAGAATCAAATTCCCTATCCCTGAGATTATTGGCGAAGAGAACAAGGGCAACAAGAATGCCCACCGGTATAGATAGCAGAAAGACGTTCCATGAGAGATATCCTGTCTGTACGGCGAAGCTGCCTTCCATGATGACAGGACCGAAGGCTAAAAAAACAGCAGGCTCTCCGAGGGCCGTATATTTAAGCGCCCGTTCAGGCAGTGCCGTATAGAATAAGTTCAAGAACAAGCCCAGGATGACGAGGGGCCAGAGATATGCCGTGCGCAGGATTGCCAGCGCCGCGCCGATCAAAAGGGCGATGGTCAGAAGGGTTATGGAGAGGTATAAAAGCGCTTTGGGAGTGATCAGACCCGCAAAAACACCATGAGCCCTGTAGATGGCGGTCGGCGCTTCAGGGGTATCAACTCCGTATTTGAGGTCGAAATAATCGTTGAACGTGTTGGCGCACGCATGGAGCAGGCAAACGCCGAAGACGACCAGCAGATACAACCGGACGGATCCCTGTTGATTTGTTGCGGCTGCCGTCGTTCCAAGGGTTGCCGATGAAATACTGAGAGGCAGAGACCATCCCCTGATGACGGTCAGGAAGCGTCCGGGGAGGATCATGGGATATGTTGACGGCGATCGGGCGGTGAGACGCTTTTATTGAGGATGCCGTCGCGTATCATGCGTTCAAACAGGTCTTGTCTGCGGAAGTTGTCGTTGAGTTCGACTATGATCAGCCAGACGGCACCGATTAAAAGGAGTTCGCTGAGAAATAACCAGGATAGCAGGTTCATAAGTATTTGGATCCGTTGATCAGCAGTTCTTTTAAGGTTTTTCGGCAGCCCTTCTGTCTCTTGCCCGCCGGATAGCCCAGGGCCACCACGGCCAGAAGGTCGAGATCTTTGTCCAGTTTCAAGGCATCCGCGACTTCCCTCTTTTTGTTCAGGATCTCCCCCAGCCAGCATGTCCCGATGTCGAGGTTCTTGGCTTCCAGGAGCATGTTCTGGATCGATGCCCCTGCGGCCATAAGGTCTTTGTCCCTGTTGTAGGAATCAGCCGCATCCAGACAGACAACGACGATAGCTGCCGCCCTGCGGATGATGGAGCCGTATGCGGTGAAGGCGGCGATACAGTCGCGGAGCTCCTTGTCTTCAACGACAAGGAAACGCCAGGGTTGATTATTGAGCCCTGAAGGGGCCCACCGGCCTGCCTCGAGGATCTTGATGATCTCTGTAGCCGGGAGTTTTTTGTCGCTGAAATGACGGATAGAGCGCCTGGTCTTGATGATATTCAGGATATCCTTCATGGAGCGTCTCGTCTGCATCCGGCAATGAATCTTCCCTTTCCGTGCTCACCCTTTCACGGAGGACAGGGTGAGATCCGGGGGATTTCTGCGGCTTGATTAATATTCCCGTTCGTGCGCCAGGGTCATGTCGAGAAAAGTCCGCAGCTTTCTGGACCGTGACGGATGCCTCAATTTGCGCAAGGCCTTGGCTTCGATCTGCCTGACGCGTTCGCGCGTGACCTTGAAGACATTTCCGACTTCCTCGAGCGTCTTCGGAGCGCCGTCGGAAAGCCCGAAGCGGAGCATCAGGATCTTTTTTTCCCTTTCCGTCAGCGTGTTGAGCGCGGAATTCATCTCGTCTTTGAGCATGACATGGACGGTGGCGTTGGCCGGAGAGATGGCTCGTTTGTCTTCGATGAAATCCCCGAAATGCGTGTCGCCTTCGTCGCCGATCGGCGTCTGGAGGGAAATGGGTTCCTGGGCGATTTTAAGGATGTTTTTGATCTTGTCCTGCGGCATACGCATGGATTTGGCGATTTCCTCGGGAGAGGGTTCGCGGCCGTACTCCTGGACGAAGATACGCGAGATGCGGATGATCTTATTGATGGTCTCCGTCATGTGCACGGGGATGCGGATGGTCCGCGCCTGGTCGGCGATCGAGCGCGTGATGGCCTGGCGGATCCACCACGTCGCGTAGGTGGAGAATTTATAGCCCCTGCGGTATTCGAACTTCTCGACGGCTCTCATGAGGCCGATATTGCCTTCCTGGATGAGGTCCAGGAAGGACAGTCCGCGGTTGGTGTAGCGTTTGGCGATGCTGACGACAAGCCTGAGGTTTGCTTCGACCAGGGCCTTTTTGGCCCTCTGGAACCGGGCGTGCCGGATTTTGATGAGTTTGAGCTGTTCCTTGAACTTCTTAGGCGCCATGCCCATCTGTCTTAAAGCCTTGTTCTTTTTTTGTCTCAGGGCGCGGCTGTCGCCTTTTGATTTCTTCTCGCGGATTTTTTTAAGCTCCCTGTCGGCTGCATCGGCCTGCCTGACGAGGCCGATCATTTGATGAACGATGTCTTCGAGAGCCGGCGTGGCCAGGCTTAGGTCGGAAAGATATGCCGCCGTCGCATCGTCTTTTTTTGTTTTGAGGAGTTTTTTGAGCGTCGTCGAAAATTTCTTGAGCGTCTTTTCGCGCTTGATGGTGATGTCTTCTTTAACGACGTTCTCGATATGGACTTCGTTCGTCAGGACCTGCTTGATGAGGAGGACGACCGCATGTTTGACGAACCGGGAGGATAACAAAAGCTGGCGAAAGTTGTTCTCCGTTTCTTCGATTTTTTTGGCGAGACGAAGCTCGTCTTCCCGGGACAACAGCGAGATCCTCCCCATCTGTTTTAAGTACATCTTGACGGGGTCGTCAAGCGGCAGGAGCCTGTCTTCGACTTCATCGAGTTCCTTCGGTTCTTCTGTTTTTGAGATGTCCTCGAGCTTTTCTTCCGTCAGCTCATTGTCGACGATCTGGATGTCTTCGTCATTGAGCATTTCAAAGACTTCGTCGATATCGTCCGACGAAACGATGTCCTCCGGGAGGACGTCATTGACCTCGTCATACGTGAGGTAACCTTTTTTCTTGCCCAGCGCGATCAGCTTATCCAGACTTTTCTTTACAACCGGTTTTTCCATATATGTTTCTCCTCATTTACGGGTGTTTATCGCTTTTCGCAGCAGTTCCGTAGCCCGCGGTTTCAGCCGACCTTTGTTTGATGAGATTGTTGTATTCGAGAACGAGATGATGCAGTTTGTTTTCATCTCCCGATGTCTGCGCTTCCCGGATACGGTTGTGCAGCTCTTGGCAGCGATGCAGGATCTTGTCGCGTTTGAGACGCCGCACGCAGTCCTCGATAAGCTTTTCTTTTTCGGGACAATTGTGGATGTCGAGCGTCGCAAGTTCTGCGATGATGTTGATGGCCTCGTCGTCATCCAGATAATGCATGAGGACGTTCGGTTTTAAGTTCTTGCCTTGGTCGAAAAAGTCGAAGATGAAGGTGACGATCTTGCGTAATTTATCCGAAACGAAATCGGACGGTTCGATGAGTTGACGCAGGCGGTCGATCAGGTGCATCTCTTCGAACATCAGCTTGACGAGCATCCTTTCGGTGACCGGAATTTCCGTCAGGCGTTGGTGCTCCAGGGCGCTGAGGGCGGGAGCGTCGTTGTCCGGCGCAGAGTCCGGCCGGGCCGTCTCCGCCGTGTTTTTCAGGTCCTGCAGGAGCGCTTCCTCGTCGACGCCGACAGATGCCGCCGTTCTTTTTACATATTCCGCGCGGGTCGTATGATGTTTGAAGTGCTGGATGGTCGGCAGGATTTCGCGTACGATCTTGTCTTTTCCATGGGTGCTCTTGGCGTCGTATTTGGCCAAAAGGAGATCAAGCTTATAGTCGAAGATCGGCAGCGCTTTGTCGATGATTTCCTTGAGGGCGCCGCCGCCGTTGTGTCTGACGAAGGCGTCCGGGTCTTCTCCCTTGGGGAGACCTGCAATGCGGATATCCATGTCTTCCTTGATGAGCAGTTCCAGGGCGCGCAGCGTTGCCATTTCTCCCGCCGCATCAGGGTCGTAGAGCAGGACGACGCGGTTCGTGAAGCGCTTGATCAGGCGGACCTGGTCTTCAGTCAGGGCGGTTCCAAGGGAGGCGACGATGTTTTTGACGCCCGCCTCGAAGGGGACGATCATGTCGAGATAGCCTTCGACGACGACGACCTGGTCTGCCTGCCGGATGTGTTCTTTGGAAACATCCAGGCCGAAGAGGTTCTTTCCTTTGATGTAGACGGCCGTTTCCGGAGAATTGATGTATTTGGGCAGCGAATCATCCAGAACGCGGCCGCCGAAGGCGATGACGCGGCCCTTGACATCGGCAATCGGGAACATGATCCTGCTGCGGTACCGGTCGTAATATCCGCCGTTTTCTTTGGCGACGACCAACCCCGATTTGTCCAGCGCCGCCAGAGAGATTTTCTGCGATTTGAAATAGGCGATAAGGCCGTCCCATTCTCCGGGCGCGTATCCGAGGCGGAAGCGCTGGGCTGTTTCTTTGGAGATCCCCCTGGCCGACAGGTAATTCCTGGCGTTTTTAGCGTCGGGGGCCTGGAAGAGGCGGGTATGATAGAATGACGCCGTCTGTTCGTAGAGGCCATGCAGGATTTTCCTGTAGTCTTCCCTGCCTTTTTGGGAGGGTGTCAGTTCGGGCTCGGGCAGGGGGATGCCGCATCTTTGTGCAACAGTTTCCAGGGCTTCCCGGAAACCTACCTTTTCGTACTGCATGACAAAGGTGATGGCATTGCCTCCCTGTCCGCAGCCGAAGCAATGGAATATCTGTTTGTCCGTGCTGACAATGAACGACGGCGTCTTTTCTGCGTGGAAGGGGCAATTGGCGCGGAAGTTCCTTCCTGCCCGCTTGAGCGGGATATACGAAGAAATGAGCTCGACGATATTGCAACGATCCAGGACGTCACTGATGAGATTGTCTGGATACAGTCTGGGCATTATCTTTAATCCTTCGCACCCGCCTTCGCGGGCTACGCCCGCAGGGCAGGCAGGGAAATCCTCTCAGGAGGAAGCCCTGGTCTTTAGACCAGGGAGGTTTCACTGAGCGCTCAACTTATGGAGCTGCCGCATAGCGGCAAGAGAACATAGGTTGCATGCGCGAAGTGGAATCCCCCGGACTTTAAGTCCGGGGCTCCTTTTTTCTTGGGAACAATTCCCCAAATGATCCTATCGGCTGCCCCGGGGGATTAAACCCGGCATCCATTTTACTCATTGGTTCACCCAAAACATCAAAGTAAAATTTGTGCTGGGTCAAGTTTAGCCGGCGGCTTGCCCTGCATCAGCCCTGAATCAGACTGAGCGCTCCATGAAAAACATTTCGCAGCCGGTTCAGGACGGTGCAGGATTTCGTTTTGCACCGGCAAAAAAGAAGCTCACCGGCTCCCGCCGGTGAGCTTCATATTCATCTCGTTCTGTAAGCCTGGACTTCACTCGGCCTTTTGACTCTTGTGAATCCGGAACAGGACAATATTTTAAGATTTCCCGCTTTTTCGAGTTTATCCAAGAGCAGGTTCAAACCGAGCGAGTCGGAGGAGATATGCCCTGCCACGATGACGTTGATGTTCTTGCTTTGCAGCTTTTTATAGAATTCGTCGCTGACGTGCATGCCTACGAGGGTGCCGACACCGGCGCTCAAGAGGTGGTCTGCGATATCTTTCGGCCCTTCGGTCCCTCCCGTCATGTCAATAAAGATCTTTCCTGTTTTGTTCTTGGGCGCGCCGGAAAGGACGACGGGCGGATTGTTGTTTTTGGCGGCGATCCTGTATTCGTCTATATCTAAAAGAAGGTCCATGATGTCTTTGAGCTGTCCTGGTTTCTTGCGATCAAAAAGTTTTTGCAGGAAGCTGACCGCATGGTTGTCCGCCGGCGTATGCGCGCAGATGAAGGGGATCCCCAGAAGTTGGGCCGCGTCGGCCGCCCGTTGATGGTTGGCTGCGTGGGTTCTGCGCCCGACTTCCTTCAGGCGTTCTCCGAGGAGGCCTTCAGCTACGTTGACGGGGATGCCGATCTGTTCATAGATGTCCGCCTGCATCCGCATCACTTCGTGGAGGCCGGCAAAGCCTTTTCCTTGAGGATGGTGGCTTAAAGCCAGATCGATCTTTTGGCTTCCTGCGCCGCGTGCCGATCCGTTGAGCCGGTCGATGAGCAGGAGCTCGGATGTGTCAACATCGATGCCCGCCATGACGGTCTTGATCTCTTTGTCCGGCCGGCCGTTGAGGAGCCGGCTGTCGTCATAGGGGTTTTTCAGCTTGTCTGTGTCGAACCACGCCTTTTCTTTTGCGGAGAGCGCGGCATATTCTTCGTTTGTTCGTTTAAGACATTCCCGGACGGTTTTGGCGCCTCGTGGATCTGCTTCGATGCCCGATGCGATGATGAATTCGTAGATTTTTTGGAGTTTCATCTTATGCGGGGCTCCTTATTTGTTTTTCGATGTGTTCGGCGACCGCGAGATGCGGTTAGCGTTCGATAGCCCTGAAAGGTTCGGGATTGAGCTTTCCTGGGAAGAATTTGCCGATCAGCCCTTCGTAGCTGCCTTTATAAATGGCCGGCGCCATAGCAATGAGTTTGTGTCCGAACAGCGACGACTTGGCGCTTACTTCCAGGTACTGGATCGTTGAGATGGTCATGATGAAGAGGCCGATGCTGCAGATCCACAGTCCTCTCACAAGACCGATGAAGAGCCCTCCCCACTTATCTACGACATTCTTGGCTTCGATCTTGATAAGGAGAAAGAAGGATTCGCGGACGATGCGGATGAGCAGCGTCACCAGAATGACCAGCGCGATGAAGACAAAGACGTCGCCGGCATCCAGGGGCAAGGCCGGGAGTTTTTGGTTGAGCATGTCCGATAAGGGGGTCGTATAGACGTGGAAGGCCGTGACTGTGACAAGCCAGAGGCTGAAGAGTTTGAAGAGTTCTACGATGGATCCTGTTTTGACGCCGATATAGCACATGCGCAGGATAACGGCGATCATCAGGAAATCGACCCAGTTGATTCCTATAAAGTATTTTGTGAGCAGTGGAATCCCCCGGACTTTAAGTCCGGGGCTCCTTTTTTCTTGGGAACAATTCCCCAAATGATCCTATCGGCTGCCCCGGGCGGTTCCCTCCCAGAGGCAACCGCCATTCATGGCCGGGGGATTAAACCTTTTTTATGTCAACGTTTATGCTTCGCGGCAAGAGTATGTTCCGCCGTGTCTATCTAAGTGATGTCGTGACAATGTGTAACAAAAAGAATAGGTACCTTAATCAAAAATTTTTGAAAGTATAACATAGGAATATGACCCTGTCAAGGGAGCGTCCTTGATTCCATTGGAGAACGCAGTTTTCCTATGGGGGGCGCCACCGTTACAAAAGCCGCGTCCATGGGCGGGGTTGTTTTAGAGCGGCTACACGGAAAAACAGCCCCATGTCGGTTATTCGTTAGAAAGGACTTTGCCTTTCTGACGGGGTTGACTTCCCCCCGGAGATGTGTTAAAGTTGCGCGTATGGAAAATCAGGATAAGGCAAGAACAATAAACGATCAGGAAGTCCTTTTAGAGCAGTTGGCCAAGGCGAGGCAGGAGCTCTCGACCCTCTATGAGATCTCCAATGCCATGCACAAGACCCTTGCCCTGGATGAGATCCTTTTTATTATTTTGACAGGAGTCACTTCGCATTCGGGCCTCGGCTTTAACAGGGCCATGCTTTTTCTTCTGGATTCTTCCGGGAAGTTCCTGGAAGGCCGCATCGGGATCGGCCCCGACAACGGTGAAGAAGCCAAGCGCATTTGGAGGCTGATCGACGAGCAGAAGATGGATCTGGACGATCTTGTCAATTCCTATGCCCAGACGCACGAGGTCATTAAAGGTTCGAAATTTTTTAACCAGGTCAAATCCGTCCGTATGCCCGTCAAAGAGCCGGACGGCGGCATCCTGGCGAAAGTGTTCAACGACGGCATGCCCTTCCATTTCAAAAAAGATAATCTCCAGAGTTTTACGGGGGATCCCCTCTTCACCATTTTCCCGTCCGATGAATTCGTCGTGATTCCCCTGAAGGCCAAGGACAGGTCGAACGGCCTGATCGTCGCCGATAACATTTTTACGAAACGTTCCATCACCAAAGACGACATCCGGGTCCTGATGATGTTCGCCAACCAGGCCGGCATGGCCATAGAAAACTCACAGCTTTATGAGCGCACCCTGATCAAGGCCCATAAGGACGCCCTCACCGATCTTTGGAACCACGGTTATTTCCAGTATGTTTTTGATGAAGAGCTCAGGCGCGCTAGGGACCACATGTCCTATCTGAGCCTGATCATGCTCGATATCGATAATTTTAAGAATTATAACGACACGTGGGGTCACCAGAAGGGCGATGAGATCCTTGCGCGTATTTCCCAGATCGTCATGGAGTCGTCCCGCAAGATCGATAAGGTCTGCCGTTATGGCGGCGAAGAATTTGCCGTGATCCTTCCGGATGCCGCCAAGAGGGATGTTTTGGTGGTTGCCGAGCGTATTCGGGCGAATATCGAACAGTGCACCTTTACAACGGGTACGGACCATCCTTCCCAAAAGATCACCGTCAGCATCGGCGTTGCCTCGTTCCCGGAGAACGGCAAGACAAAGCTGGAGCTTATCCGGGCCGCCGATGCGGCGCTCTACGATGCCAAGAAACAGGGCAAGAACCGCGTTGCCTGTCTTCCTGTGCCGTAAGGCAAAAATAATACGCTTGATGAATGGAGTTTTGGAAGATTACGCCGCTTCCGAGGTTGTCTCGGGAGCTTTTTTTTCGGCGTCTTCTTGCGGTTGAGGCTGGGGTTCCGCAGGTGTGGCGGCGGCCTTGGCCTGTGCGTTTTCGTGCAGTTTGACGGAGACGATCTTCGACATGCCGGAGCGTTCCATGGTGATGCCGTACATCGCATTGGCGCGCGAGATGGTTTTTTTGTTGTGCGTGATGGTGATGAACTGGGATGTTTTGGCGAAGTCGCCCAGCATGCGGCTGAAGCGGTCGATATTGGACTCATCGAGCGCCGCGTCGATCTCATCCAGGACGCAGAACGGCGACGGTTTGGTCTTGAAGATGGCAAAGATCAGCGCGATGGCGGACAGGGATTTTTCTCCGCCGGAGAGGAGCGTGATGTTCTGGAGTTTCTTTCCGGGCGGCCGGCAGATGATCTCAATGCCGGATTCCAGGACGTCTTCTTCGTCCATCAGAAAAAGTTTGGCCTCTCCCCCGCCGAACAGGAGGCGGAAGTAATTCTTGAACTCTTCGGCGACGATCTGAAATGTCTCCAAAAACATCTTGCGCGTGTTGCGGTTGATCTTGAGGATCGCGTTTTTCAGCGATTCCTTGGCCGTCACGAGGTCGTTTTGCTGCTGTGTCAGGAAGTCGAAGCGGTTCTTTAATTCCTCCAGTTCTTCGATGGCCACCAGATTCACCGTCCCGAAAGATTCTACTTTTTCCTTTAGGGACTGGATCTCCTGCTGGAGCGCCTGGACATCCACGCCTTCGGCGGGCTCCGGCGTCACGGTTGCCGCATCGTCCAGGTCGACATTGTATGTCGAGAGGATCCTGTTCTTGATGTTGGTGAGCTTGAAATGCAGTTCTTGCTCCTGCATTTGGTAGTGATGGATGCTTTCTTTGATGCGGTCCAGCTTTTCCTCAATGTCTATGATTTGTTTCTGGATGAAATCGATGGCATTGACCTCTTCGATACGCAGTTGGCTCTGGGACCTGAGCTCCTCGGTTTTTTTGTTTACAGTCTCTTCGTTGGCCTTGATCTTGATTTCCAGGTTCTGGGTCTCTTCTTCCAGAAGCCGGGTCTTTTCCTGCGATTCCGCAATTTCCTGGCGCGCGAGCGTCAGGGTGTGGTTATCGGCGTTGAGCGCGTCTTCGAAAAGCCTGAGGTTGGCCCGCAAGCCGTCTTCTTTGGCTTTTTGGTTGTTCAGTTCAGCCTTGAGCTGCGTGATTTCGACCAGGACGGTCTCGCGCTCTGCGCTGATCCTAGCCGCCTGTTCGGTGTTCTGCGTGATTTTATTGTCGCAGCTCGTCAGTTCGGCAGATATGGCATTGAGTTCATTGTGGTATTGTTCGTCGCGGCCTTTGGCGCTTCCAAGTTCCTGCGTGACATCTTGGAGCTCTAAGGCGATGACAGAAATCTCGTCCTGGATCTTATGGGCATTCTCGGTCAGGTTCGTATTGGCGGCTTCCTTGTTGGTCAGGGTGAATTTTTCCTGCTGGAGCTCTTCATTGATCTTGCGCGCGTCCTCCACAATCTGCAGGAGTTCTTTTTCTTTTGCGGAGAGTTCGGTGCGCAGGTTCTGGGTTTCCGCATCGATGTCTTTGGAGCGTTGTTCCAGCCCCGCAAGGTCGAAAGAGATGAACTTCAGTTCGCAGGTGATGCGGGTGGCGGCTGTTTTTTCGTCGTAGGCGATGTCCCGGACGTGGGCGATGATCCCGGATATCTTGCCGTCGATCGGGCCGCGGATCTCCAGCGTACCCAGTTGGGCCTCGGGCATGCTGTCGTATTTGAGGCGGAGTTCTTTCAGGAATTCGATTTGGGACTGGAGGCCGAGTTTTTCGTTTTCGAGCGAGCGCAGGCGCGCATCCATCTCTTTGAGCCCTGCTTCGCGTTTCGCCTGTTCGGTCTTCAGGCCGGTGAGGTGCGACTGTATTTCTTCGATCTTCGTCTTTTCCTGGGAGATCTCCAAACCCACGGCCTCGATATTTTTTAAGAGCTGGGCGTTTTCTTCTTCGGTTTTTAGTTTTTCGGTCTCCAGGCGCCTCTGGCGGGCCAATAAGCCATGGAGGCTGCTTGAGTTTTCATTGAGCAGGTTGGAGGTTTTTGTCTCGTTGAGGTTGAGTTCAAAAATCCTGTTTTTGAGCTCTTTGTTTTCGGCCTGGAGGCGGTTGAGGTCTTCGTCCATTTTGGCCAGAAGCGCCTCCCTTTCTTTGAAATGCGACTCTTTTTCAGAGAAGACCTCATTCAGGCGGGACAGTTGTTCCGAGAGTTCGTTGATGTTGCCCTGATGGGAGGCGATCTTCGGCGTCAGCTGTTGTTCTTGCCCGGTCAGGACCTGGATGCGCTGGCCTAGGTCGCTCATGCGGTCCATGTTCAAGTTGATGTGCTGGCGGCAGGTGGTCGAACTGTTTTCAAGACTTGAGATCTCTTCCTTCATCTCGGCGATGCGGCCGTCGAGTTCTTGCAGCTCCTGCTGTTGGCGCATGAGCCGGCCGTCGAGTGTCTGGAGCTCCGCATTGAACTGGGCTTCTTCCTGCGTTCCCTTTTTCGCCATTTCCCCCACGACCGCCGCCTCTCCCTTGATGGTCTTGAGTTCGATGGCTGCGAAGGCCATCTCCGAGGATTTAAGTTTTTCAAACACCTCTTTATAACGGCGCGCCTTGCTCGCCTGGCGTTCGATGGAGCCTATCTGGCGTTTGACTTCCGTAATGATGTCGTTGATACGCAGGAGGTTGTTGTCCGTTTCTTCGAGTTTGCGCATCGCTTCTTTTTTCTTGACTTTGTATTTGCTGACGCCTGTCGCTTCGTCGAAGACCAGGCGCCTGTCTTCCGGTTTTGAGCTGATGACAAGATCGATCTTGCCTTGTTCGACGAGAGAATAGGATTCGGCCCCGATGCCCGTGCCCATCAGGAGTTCGTTGATGTCCTTGAGACGGACGGTGTTGTTGTTGATGAGATATTCGCTCTCCCCGGACCGAAAGAGCCGCCGGGTGATTGTGACTTCGTCGTAGTCGATGGGTAGGATTTTGGCTTCATTGGAGATCGTGAGGGATACTTCCGCCATGTTTTGGGCGGGAACGTTCTCCGTGCCGTTGAAAATGACGTCTTCCATCTTGGCGCCGCGCAGGGATTTGATGGATTGTTCGCCCAGACACCAGCGCATGGAATCGAAGATATTGCTTTTTCCGCAGCCGTTGGGGCCGACGATGGCAGTGATGCCGGGTTCGAAATGCAGAACCGTCTTTTCGGCAAAAGATTTGAACCCGGCGATCTCAAGTTTTTTGAAATACATGGTTTAAGCCGTCTATTTTTTTAACTTTTCTCTCAACGTCTTCGTCAACAGCGGCACGACCTCAAAGAGATCGCCGACAATTCCGTAAGAGGCGATCTGGAAGATCGGTGCTGCCGGGTCGTTGTTGATGGCGATGATCGTCTTGGAAGATTGCATGCCGACCAGATGCTGGATCTGGCCGGAGATGCCGCAGGCGATGTAGATGCTCGGGCAGACTGTTTTGCCGGTTTGCCCCACTTGATGAGAATAAGGAATCCAGCCGGAGTCTACCGCCGCGCGCGAGGCGCCGACGGCGCCGTTGAGGACTTCCGCGAGCTCTTCTATGATCTTGAAGTTTTCCGGTCCTTTCATGCCCCTGCCTCCGGAGACGATGATGTCGGCTTCGGCGATGTTGACGGTCGCTGAGACATCTTCAATGATATCGAGGATTTTCGTCCTGGAGACATAGACGTTGTCCTCAAAACTTTCCTTAACGATTTTTCCCTGGCGTGAAGGGTCCTGGGCCGCTTCTTTCATCACCTTGTGCCGGATTGTCGCCATCTGCGGCCTGTGGTTGGGCGTGATGATGGTGGCCATGATGTTGCCGCCGAAAGCCGGCCGCGTCTGCAGGAGGATTTTTTTGTGCGGATCGATATCCAGGCCCGTGCAGTCGGCCGTCAGCCCCGTGTGGATCTTGACGGCGACACGCGATATCAAGGAGCGGCCGATCGATGTCGCGCCGCAGAGGACGATCTCCGGCTTGTATTTTTTGATCAGACGCACCAGGATGGCCGTGTAGGCGTCGTCCACATAGTGCTTCAGCTGTGGGTGGTCGACGACATAAACCGTGTCTGCGCCCCTCTGGATGATGTCCCGGCTTTTGGATTCGATGCCGTGGCCGATGAGCGCGCCGCAAAGTTCGCAGCCCAACTTGTCGGCCAGTTCGCGGCCTTTGCCCAGAAGTTCGTAGCTGACAGATTGCACCACGCCGCGCTTCTGCTCGCAAAAGACCCAGACGCCCCGCGCCTGGGTATCGGCCTGGACCGTCTTGTCTCTCTTGATCGAGATGGCGTCGAATTTGCATGCCTCGACGCAGGCGCCGCACAAGGTGCATTGTTCAGGACGCACGACGGCCTTTTTATTTTCCATATACAGAGCGCCGAACGGACAGACTTTGACGCATAAGGTGCATCCGACGCATTGTTCTTTGTTGATGATTAAAGACATGATGCCTCGCTTAAGGGATGAGTGATTTGATGACAGCGGCTATTTTTTCAACAGATTCTTCCACGGGTCCCTGGCAGATCTCGCCGCCCTTGCGTCGCTCCGGCGAGAAGATCTTGACGACCTGCGTCGGGGAGCCCTTGAGCCCCAGGCGAGCGGCTTCGCAATCGAGCATTTGTGCGCTCAACAACTGGATCTTGGCGCTTTTGGCGCGCATCTTTCCTTTGAGGGACGGCGTGCGAGGTTCGTTGATCTCTTTGACGACGGTCAGCAGGCACGGCAGGGGCGTTTCGACGACATCGTAGCCCTCTTCCGTCATGCGTTCGACGACGGCGACGCCGTTCTTGATGGATTCGATTTTTTTGACGTAAGTGACCTGGGGGATATCAAGATGCGTCGAGATGCCGGGTCCGACCTGGGCCGTGTCGCCGTCAGAGGCCTGCTTGCCGCAGAGGATGATGGAGAAATCGCCCAGTTTCTTGATTGCCGCCGCCAGCGTATAGCTTGTGGCCAGGGTGTCAGAGCCGGCAAAGGCCCTGTCGCAGATGAGAACGGCCTCGTCGATACCCATGGAGATTGCCTCGCGCAGGGCGCTTTCCGCCTGCGGCGGCCCCATCGTGACGACCGTCGCCTTGCCATTGAACTGTTCTTTAAGCCGCAGGCCCTCTTCGATGGCATACATATCGAAAGGATTGATGATGGATTGGACCCCTTCACGCACGAGCGTGTTGGTTTCAGGGTTGATTTTGACGTCCGCCGTGTCCGGGACCTGTTTGATACAGATGATGATGTTCATGGGATGCCGGTTGTGGTTATTTTAGCCGCAATGGGATGCGCCCCGTTGCGGGCAAAAAGTATGTTTTAGTTTACTGCAAAGCTCGGTATCTTTCAACTGATACTTCTTTGTTTTCGGGACATGAGTAGCCGGACATACATGGCTGTCGTCAGGAAAGGACAGGCTGTCGTTTAGCCCTTTGCCATCTCTTTGATCAGCTGCAAAGCTATGATGTTGCGCTGGATCTGGTTCGTCCCTTCATAGATCTGCGTGATTTTGGCGTCGCGCATCCTTTTTTCTGCCGGGTATTCTTTGATGTAACCGTAGCCGCCGAAGATCTGGACGGCGTCGGTCGTGACTTTCATCGCCACGTCCGATGCGAAAAGCTTGGCCATGGCGGAATACTTGGAGACGTCTTTGGCGCCGGAGTCGATCATCCGCGCCGTTGCATAAATCAGGGCGCGCGCCGCTTCCACCTGCGTCGCCATATCCGCCAGCATCCATTGGATGCCTTGGAAACTGGAGATCGGCTTGCCGAACTGTATTCTTTCTTTGGAATATTTGACGGCGGATTCGAGGGCGCCGGCGGCAATGCCGAGGGCCTGGGAGGCGACGCCGGGACGGGAGACGTCGAATGTCTTCATCGTGACGATGAAGCCCAGCCCTTCTTTACCCAGGACGTTTTCTTTGGGCACTTCGCAGTCCGTAAAGATCAATTCCCGTGTCGAAGAGGCGCGGATGCCGAGTTTGTCTTCTTTTTTGCCGAAGGTAAAGCCCTTCATCCCCTTTTCCAGGATAAAGGCCGTGGCTCCGCGGGCCCCTTTGGTCTTGTCGGTCATGGCAATGACGACATAGGTGTCGGCGTCGCCGCCGTTGGTGATGAAGTGTTTCATGCCGTTCAAGACGTAATGTTCGCCTTTCTTTTTTGCCGTCGTCTGTATGGCACTGGCGTCCGAGCCCGCAGCAGGTTCCGTGACGGCAAAAGCGGCGAGTTTTTTGCCGGCGGCGAGGTCCGGCAGGTATTTTTTCTTCTGTTCATCGTTGCCGAACAAAAGGATCGGATCCAAGCCGAGATAAGACGCAGCGAAGCACAGCGTGATGCCGCCGCAGGCTTTAGATAGCTCTTCGGTCGCGATGCAGGTTTCCAATACCCCTCCTCCCAATCCGCCGTATTCGACGGGGATGGAGACGCCGAAAAGATCCGCCTGGGCCAGGAGCTTGACGATGGGCCAGGGGAATTCTTCCGTCTTGTCGTATTCGGCGGCGACGGGCGCGATCTTCTCCTGCGCGATCTGACGACAGAGGTCGCGGATCATGATTTGTTGTTCATTAAGCAGGTAATCCATGAGTGCGTTCCTTTCTTGTGTTGTCCTGTGCTATCCGATCGTTTTGACCAGGGCAATCTCGCCGCAATTCGGGAATTTGGGGCAATGGCAGCATTCGGCCCAGATCTTGTGCGGCAGTTTTGACTTCGGGACGGTCTTGAAACCGAATTTTTTGAAGAATTTCGGCTGATAGGATAACGCAAAAACCTTCTCGATTTCCAGCCCGGCGGCTTCCTCAAGCAAAGACCGCATCAAGAGCGCGCCGAATCCTTTTTTTTGGAATTTTTTGTGGACGGCCAGGGACTTGATCTCTGCCAGGTTATCCCAGCCGACGATGTGCAGGGCGGCGCAGCCGACGACGCGGCCGTTGGGATCCAGGACGACCCAGAAGTCACGGATGTTTTCAAATATCTCATTGAGGGACCTGGGCAGCATCAGGTCCTGGCTGGCAAAGGCATTGATGAGTTTTTGGATGGTCTTGGCGTCTCCGATCCCTGCTTTTCTGATCATTTGATCTCCGTGCCTTTGGCCACCACCACAATTCCCTTATCCGAAATGGTAAAACGCTTTTTGTCTTTCTGATGGTCGTAGCCGATGATCGTTCCCGGAGGGATGATGATGTCTTTATCGATGATGGCCCGACGGATCTTAGCATATCGACAGACATTGACGCCTTCCATCAGGATGGAATCATGGACTTCGCTGTAGCTGTTGACGCGCACGTTGGGAGATAAGATCGACCGTTGCACGCGGCCGCCGGAAACGATACAGCCGCCGGATACCAGAGAGTCCAGGACCAGGCCCATGCGGTCCGGATTCTCTTCTCCTGCGAAGACCGTCTTGGCCGGCGGAAATTGTTCCTGATAGGTCCGGATCGGCCAGGCCTTGTCATAGAGGTTGAAGATCGGCGTGACCTCGATCAAGTCCATGTTGGCTTCGTAATAGGCGTCGAGGGTCCCGATGTCTCTCCAATAAAGGGATTCTTTTTTGTTTTCGTCCTGAAAATGGTATGCGAAGACCCTTTTGCCCTTTTTGAGCATCTGCGGGATGATGTCCTTGCCGAAATCGTGCGATGTATCCTTGCGCGCATCTTCGATGAGTTCTTCTTCCAGGATATCGCGTTTGAAAAGATAGATGCCCATGGAGGCATAGATTTTGTCGTCCCTGCCGGGGATCGTTTTTGGGACCTTCGGTTTTTCCTGAAAACCGAGAATGCGGCCGGTGAGATCCGTCTGGATGACACCCAGGCCCGGCGACAATTCCCTGGCGAGCTCGACGACAGCGACGGTCATGTCGGCATCGCTGGCGCGATGGAAGTCGATCATGCGGGCATAGTTCATCTTATAGATATGATCGCCGGCCAAAATCAGGACCAGCTCGGGTTTTTCCTGTTCAATCGTATAGATGTTCTGATAGATCGCGTCGGCCGTCCCCAGATACCACGATGCTGCGACTCTCTGCTGTGCAGGGATGACGTCGATATATTCGTTCACTTCGTTGTTGAAGAAATTCCACCCCAGGCGCAGGTGGCGCTGGAGCGAGATGGACTTGTACTGGATGAGCGTATGGATCTTGCGCAGGCCCGAATTGATGCAGTTGGAGAGCGTGATGTCGATGATGCGGTAGACGCCGCCGAATGGGACGGCGGGCTTGGCGCGGTCTTTGGTGAGCGGGAAAAGCCGTTCACCCTTGCCCCCCGCCAGAATAAACGTGACAACGTTAGGTATCATGCCTATTTGAGCGAATAAATGAAGCCTGCGATCCCGAGCCGTACGATCATGACACCGATGGCGGCCAAGAAGATATAGCTGATTTTTGAAATGGCCTTGATCCCTGATTTTCCAAGGACGGTGATCAGGATGTCGGAGAAACGCAGGACGAGCCATGCCAGAAGCATATTGAGGATGAGCGACGTCATGGTGATCAGCGCTCCGAAGGCATCCAGGAGCATCATGGTCGTGACAAGAACGGCCGGTCCTGTGATGAGAGGCGTCGCCAGGGGGCAGATACCGATGTCTTCATACAGCGACTGGCTGGTAAATTCCCTGGATTTTCCAGGAAGCAAGAGGTATACCGAGATGATGAAAAGCAGGATGCCTCCGGCAATCCTGAAGTCGTCGATCGTGATGCCCAGTCCCCGGAGGATGAGTTTTCCCAGAAGCCCGAAGATGACGGCGAGCAGCGTCGCCGTCAGGATGGATTCGGCCAGCAGACGTTTTTTCTGCTTGTTGGACAGGTTTTCCGTCATCCCCAGATAAATGGGGACCGTGCCGATGATGTCGACGGCCAGGAAGATCGGCACGAACGTAACAAGATATAGTTTAAAAATATTGATTAGCATAGATTTATATTATACAAAAAAATGCCCGGAAGACAAGAAAAAACTGATGTTCAACCGTCCTGGGCCAGAGCTTTAAGCTCAGGATTTGCGCCGTCATATTCGTAGGCGGCCTTCCAGTATTTCAGGGCTTCCTGGGTTTCCCCTTGGTCCCGCAGCATGTTTCCTAAGGCTTCGGCGTATCGGGATTCCCTGGGCGCGAGTTTTACGGCCCGGCGCAAGGCTTCGATGGCGCGCTTCGGGTCTTTGTCCTTGAGGATCATGGCCTGGACATAATATCCTTGAGCGAAGTCCGGATGGTCCTTGAGGACCGCCGAAATCACCTTTTTGGCTTTCTCGTCGTCTTTCATGCGGGCATAGATGAGCGCCAGCCGGGCGCGCATCCATGGTTGTGCGCCGCCGTAGATGAGATTGAGGCGGGCATATTTATAGGCCTGCAGATAATCTTTCCTCTCGAAATAATAATCCTCCGCGTATTTGAATGCCTCCGCATTATTCGGCATGATGTCCAGTGCGGTCCGTGCTTCCTTCCAGGCGGCCTCGTGGCACTCCAGGATGCTCAGGAGGTGCGCGCGTTTTAAGGCGGGGGCGGGATAGCGTTGGGCGATGCCGATGCGCAGGAGATCGACGACGGGAGGTTTCCAGGATTTGAAATTGACGCGGAAGGCTTTGATCAAAGAGGCGTTTTCGGGAATATCGCGCACGAAGATGAGCGCGGCATCATCGAAATAGACACAGATCCATTGGGGGCTCTTGTAAAGATAGCGGATCAGTCCGACATGGAGGTCGCGTTGAGGATTGCTGAGGAAAAAACCCTTGATGCGATAGCGATCCACGAGCATCTCGATCGTTTCTCTCTTGCCCTCTCCCGCCTTGACGTAGTTCATGAAAAATTCAGGTCCGTAGAGTTCTGTGCGGCCGTCAATGAAGACGCGGCGTCTGGGATAGGTCTGGCCGACGAGATACGATCCGGAGTTGAAATCGTTGAACATATGTTCGGGAAACGGATGGTCTAAAAGAAAGCGGACAGCTTCTTCTGGATAGCGGTTGCGGGCGATTCCCCAGAGTTCCGATTTCAATCGGTAGGTATGGAAATCGAAGCTGGCCGCTTCCAGATATTGCAACGCGCCCTTCGTCGGATAATAGAACAAGAACAGGACAAACGCGTAGAAGGCGATCGTTCCCCAGGCGCGGGAGGTGAAGCGCGGCAGCGGAGTGTCGTTTTTGAATGCGTTGTCGACATTGTCGAAGATGATGAAAACCGCCGCGATGCCGAAATAGGCGATGTTGCGCACAGCCAGCAATGAAAAAAAGAGGAAAAAGAGCCACAGCAGGACGTCTTGAAGCGAGATGCGGCGATAGTTGACGCGGAAACTGAAAAATGACACGAGGATGAGGACTTTATAATAAAGGAACCTGTGAAAATCCAGGATATTGGACCAGGATATGGGGCGGGCCAATTCCTGGATGTATTGGAAGACGACCTTTCCTTTCTGGCTGATCTGTCCCAGGACGGCCAGGGGGTATTCTGCTCCTTTCAGGCCGTGAGGATTGAGCAGGGACGCCGCAAGCATGAGCAGGAAGACGACGATAAGGGTGTGGATCTGGGTCTTCGCCATTCTCCGGTTGTCCTTCCATCCCCGGGGAAGCGGGGCAACCCGTTGGATGAGTTCGGCGGCGAGGCCTATCAGAATGAGGACAGGGCCCAGAAAAGAGAAGCCGTGCATGTTGACCCAGATCGCCTGCAAGACGGGCAATGACCAGATGAGGAGGCGTTTTTGTTTTTTATATTCCTTGAGGATGAAAAGATAAAGGGCAAGAAAGAAAAGGCTGAAGATATCGGGGCGGATGGTGAACCTGTAGGCCATCGCCAGCATCGCCAGGTAGAGAATGACAAAGACAAAGACCGGATGGCCGCGCCGGGCGCCGAAGAACAAAAGCAGAAGAAATGTTGCGGCAACGGCGATGTTTTGCATGAGGATCAATCCGTCGGCCCCTCCTGCCCGGAAACTGAGGAACGCCAGCAGCTGGAAGAGCCATTCGTGATTGATCCACGGCTTGCCCGCCATGGTGAACGAGAAGATATCGTTGAGAGGGACAAGGCCGGTCTTGGCGATGATCTCGCCGGTCTTGAGGTGCAGCCAGATGTCGAGGTCGGAGACTTCCCGGGAACAATAGACGGACAGGATGACGAAGAACAACAGGATGAGCAGCCTGTTGAGGATGAAATCTACGGAATATTTGATACGCGCCGGATTCGGTATCATGTGGTCAAAAGCGGCAGTAGATATATGAATTATTAGTATTATACCAAAGCGCACCGCCTTCCTTCCATGAGAATAATTTATTTTCTCTGGAGCCCCACCTTGCCCTTCGGACTCTCCGTGGGGCGACGTCCCGATCCGCCATGGTTATGCTTGCGGCCAAGGCCGCAGGCATAAGCCATCCACAGGCATAGCCTCGCCCGCCCCAGGCGGGCAGGGAATTCTGACCAAGGGATTAAGGATGGCTAGACGATGATCTTGGGAATGATGAAGAGGCACAGGAAGCTCGCCGCAGATGATATGACGATGAGTCCCTGCAGGCCCAAGACGGGTAACAGGAAGGCGCCGCAAAAATTACTCGCCACAACGGCCAGATTGCTGAGGCTGGTCAAGAGGGCAAACGAGGCGGCCTCCAGCCCCTGGACGGAGTTCCTGGCCATGAAATCCAGGATCATAAGGAAGACGAACATGCCCAAGAGGCTATAGACGATATCATAGGCGACAGCCGTGGCCGGCGTGTAATGAAGATAGCTCAAGGTCGTCGTTGCGCCCAGGAAAACCGAGAAAAACAGCCATTTTTTGAGGTTTATCTTCTGGCTGAATTTGAAATACAGCAAAGCCCCGATGACGGCAAACACCGTGCCGATGGTGCCCAGCGCCCCGATCCAGACCTTGCTCCATTTGAAGACATCTTTCTGGACGAACAGGAGCGGTGTGCCGAACGACGGCGCGAACTGATACAGGAAAACGAACAGTCCCGCCCACACGAGCCTTCGTGAACCGAACAACGTTTTCATGTCCTGGATGAATTTCGAGGCCGTCTCCCTGCGGATGGGTTCCCCTGCGTTATAAAAATATGCGAAGGCCCCCGCAACGATGTAGACGGGGATCAGGCAGAGATATCCTGTCGTATAGTCCCACCTCTCGGCAATGTAGCCTCCTCCTATGCCGGTGATGAGCGTTGCGACAGAGATGGATATCCACTGCACGCTCTGGATCTTTCCGGTGGCGTTGTGTTGTTTGCCTTCGACGCACATGATGCCGTCGACAGACACATCCCTGAAGGCGGCCCAGGCAGAGCCGATGATAAGCATTCCGACGAGGAAGACCAGGGGGAGATGGTTGGATCCTATCACGGCCGCCAAAAGCGCGCTGCACGACAGGGAAATAAGGATCCATATTTTTTTGTTCAGGAAATTGTCTACGATGTATCCTATGGCGGGCTTGACGAGCCAGGCGAAAGTGATCACGCCGGAAATGAGCATGATCTTTTCCGGCGTGAATTTTAACGATTCCTTCAGATAATAAAAAAGACCCTGGGAAGGGAGTGTTTCGATGCCTTGCGTGAAGTAAACAGCGCTGCTGAGGCAGAAGACCCGTAATAATCTATTGTTCATTTCCCGGCGGATTTGGGGCAGCCGGTGCCGGCGTCTTTGGAGTTTCGGCCGCGACTGCCGGTGCCGGGGCTGCTGGCGCTGTCTGCTGGGCCGGCGCGGGGGCCTGGGCCTGCGCCGGGGCCGTTGCCGCCTTTGAATCCGGCGTCTGCGCAGGAGCCTGAGCCGCGGGAGCGGTCGGCAGGTAACGTTCTACCAGCGAGCGGCTTTTCTGGATGGACATGAACGCCAGCGACAGGCATGTAAAGAAAAATACGATCGCCAGGACCGTTGTGGATTTCACGAGGAACGAGCTTGTTTTTGTCCCGAAGATGGACTCGGCCGACGAAAACGTTTCGATGAGCCCCCCTCCCCGCCCCTGCTGGACGAGGACGATCAGGATAAGAAGGGTGCAGGCGGTGATATGGATGGTGATGATGAGCGCGAACATAAACTTGGACTCCTTGATTGGCCCTGCGGCTTATTTGTTTACTTGTGCTCCTTTGACGATCTCGGCAAAGCTTTCGACGTCGAGACTGGCCCCGCCGACGAGAGCGCCGTCGATATCTTTTTGGGAAATGAGCTCTTTGATGTTGCCTGGTTTGACGCTCCCGCCGTACTGGATGGTGATTTCATCGGCGATCTCGCGGGTATAGGCCTTTTCAAGGAGATCGCGGATGAAACGGTGGACTTCCTGGGCCTGGTCGGGCGTCGCCGTTTTTCCCGTGCCGATCGCCCAGACAGGCTCATAGGCGACGATCACTTTTTTGATCTCTTCTTTGTCGAGTCCTTTGAGGCTGTTGGTGACGTGGTCCCGGATGACATCGAAAGTGCGGCCCGCCTCCCTCTCCTCTAGGCTTTCTCCGACGCACACGATGGGCGTCAAGCCGTGTTTAAGCGCAGACCTGATTTTTTTATTGACGATCTCGTTGGTCTCATGGAAATATTGGCGTCTTTCGGAATGGCCGAGGATGACATAATCGCATCCAAGCTCTTTGAGCATTGGGGCCGATACCTCTCCGGTGAAGGCGCCGGCGTCTTCCCAGTGCATGTTTTGGGCGCCAAGGCCGATGTTCGTTTGATAAACGACCTCGGCGACTTCGTCGATGGCCGTGAAAGGCGGACAGACGATGATACCGATAGCGTCGATATCATACAGATCTCTTTTGAGACCGTTGGCCAGCTCGATGGCTTCGACCGTTGTCTTGTTCATTTTCCAGTTGCCGGCGATGATGATTTTCCTCATGCAATATAACTCCTTACCTTTTATCTTTGAGTGCGGCGATGCCCGGAAGGACTTTGCCTTCCATGAATTCAAGCGAGGCGCCTCCGCCTGTCGAAATATGCGTCATCTTGTTCTCGAGGCCGAACTTGGCCACGGCGCCGGCTGTGTCGCCTCCGCCGATGATGGTCTTGGCTTTGAGCGTCGCGATGAACGTCGCCACTTCTTTTGTTCCTTCGGCATACTTGTCGTTTTCAAAGATGCCCAGGGGGCCGTTCCAGCAGATGGTCTTGGCGTTTTTAAGGGCGCCGCAGAACAGGGCGATGCTCTCGGGGCCGATATCGACGGCAATCATGCCGTCGGGGATGGCCGCATCTTTTGTCGTTTCGATCTTCGTCGGCGTATCGATATTGTCGACAACGAGATGATCGGCCGGCAATATCACCTTGACTCCGGCCTTCTCGGCTTTCTGGAGGGTTTCTTTGGCCAGGTCGATCTTGTCTTTCTCAAGTTTTGAATTTCCGATGGCGATCCCCTGGGCCTTGAGGAACGTGTACGCCATGCCGCCGCCGATCACCAGGATCTGCGCTTTTGTGAGGAGGTTCTCGATGACGCCGATCTTGTCCGAGACCTTGGCGCCGCCGAGGATCACGGCAAACGGCTTGTCCGGCTGCTCAAGGGATTTGCCGAGGTATTCGATTTCCTTGTCGAGCAGGAATCCTGCGACTGCCGGCAGGTCGTGGGCCACGCCCTCGGTAGAGGCGTGCGCCCTGTGGGCCGTGCCGAAGGCATCGTTGACGTATATGTCCGCAAGGCTTGCCAGTTGCTTGGCGAAAGCAGGGTCGTTTTCTTCTTCTTCGGCATGGAATCTCAGGTTTTCCAGAAGGATGACTTTTTCAGGGGAGGCGTCGATGGCCTTGGCGATTTCAGGGCCTACGCAATCGTTGAGTTTTTTGACGGGCGTTTTGATCAATTCCTGGAGCCTTTGGGCCACAGGATCGAGCCTGAGGGCTTCTTTGATCTGTCCGTCGGGCCGCCCCAGATGGGTCATCAAAATCAGTTTTTTGGGGTTGTTCTTGAGGATGTAATCGATCGTGGGGATGGCGGCCTTGATGCGCGTATCGTCTGTGATCGCCCCGCTCTTTTTATCCTGCGGCACGTTAAAATCCACGCGCATGATGATCTTTTTGCCTTTGAGATCGATGTCCTTGACGGTCATTTTATTCATAGAAACCCCCGAAAAATTGTTTGATGGGTATTTGTTTCCGGTTTAGGTCCTGCGGTGTCCCGAGAACGATTGGCGTATTATAGCAGATTTTTTCTTTTTGTAAAGGACATCGTTGGAAAGGGTCAGCGCAGGCGATAAGGAGGCTGGCGGTCCAGCCACTTGCGGATTTCACGCAGGCAGATATTGCCTTCGGGAAAAGTTCCGGCCAGTTCTTTGTGTCTGAAAAGGATGTCGTGCGCCAGCTTCTGTTTTTTTTCGTCTTGGTGAAAGAGGCTGAAGGCCAGGTCCATCCAGAGGTCGATGTTCTTAGGGTTTTTTTGGATCGCCCTGAGAAAAAGTTTTTCGGCCTGCCCGTATTGTTCGCCGAGGTAGGCGATATAACCGGCCAAGGCGAGTGTAAATTCCGAGTCGTCGCATGCCAGCCAGTGCTTCGCTTTTTTTGAGAGGAGCCCCAGGAGGCGCGGATGGTCGAAGACCTTTTCGGCCAGCGCATCCAGCATATAGTTGCCTCTTGTCATGCCGCTGTCTGCCGTGTTTGTCCGGTATCCGGGGCTGACGCGCGCCGTCCTCAGGAAATCTTGTTTTATCCTGGCGAGTGTCTTCATGGGGACGTTTTGGGTTTTATGGCCGCCTGCGCCACAGAGGCGCAGTAGCGGCAGCGCACACATCGTTGATCGCAATGCGTGGTGCGTTCGATGAAGTCTTTGGGAAAGGCCTTGTTGTCGCAGATGAAAGGCAAGGGGCCTTTGTTGGACGGCGCCAGCGTGAAAAGGTCGCCCTTGAAAGACCGGGCAAGATACGCGGAGATCTTTGTTTTGAGGAGGCGGCTGTCGTCTTTGCGGTAGGCGATCTTGATGCCGTCCGCCCAGCCGTTTTCCTCGAAAAAGGCAAGATCTTCCGGCCTCAGGTATGGCCGCCTGATCTCATCGGCCGGCTCCTGCGTTGCGAATTGGCATCCGTCTTTGAGCATGAAGCCGACGTAACATCCCGTCCCTTCCTGCAGCATCGTCCTGGCCGCCTCCATGAGGACGGGCCATTCAGCATGCCTGCCGCCGTAGAAACAGTGAAGATAGCATCCGTGATTCGCCAAAAGTTTGATGGTGACGGCAGGCAGGTGTTTGCGGCCGGCACGGATGGCATCCAAGGCGCGTGCGTCGCGGTTGCAGGAGACGTCCAGCGTGAATTCCGTCATCCCCATCTTGACCGCCTCTTTGATTTTATGTTCACTGTCGATGTTCATGTAAACCGAGCTCTGGAGGGCGATCTTCGGAAACATCTTGCGCAAGAACGGGACGATGCACGGATCGGCCAGGGTGATCGACGTGATCCCTCCGGAGTCTTCGAGGGCCTTGACGTAGCGGCCGATGCGTTTGAGGTCGTCAAAGAAATTGATCCGTTTGTTGAGGAGGAGGTTCCTTTTGATTTTGTGGCGGCGGCAGAGGGCGATCAGTTGCCGGATCTCGCCGCTGGAGGCTTTGCGGGTGTTGAGGTATCGGTTGGAATGATCGTCTCCCTCGGGTCCGGCAAAATAGATTTCGTAGATCCCCCCTGTCGCAACCGCCCATTTCATGAGCGCCAGGTCGTTGTTGTAGGGGATGGACAGTTTCAGCTTGGGGTTTTTCATCGGTCTTGTGTTTTCTTCGGATCATTTCCGATCGGTTTGAATTCGTCGAACCCGTGGTGCTGCGCATATGTCCGGTAGACGCCTTCGCATCTTTGGTGGTAAGCACAGCGTCGGCAGCGCGGGCCTTTGGTTTTGTCTTTCAGGCGCTCATGTGTCGGGCTGATCCTGAAGTCACGGCCTTTCTCGGCCGGATGCAGGCAGAGTTGTCTGCGTCCAGACAGGCGCGGGCCTTCCAGCAGGTTGTTACGCCACGGCCACGGCACATGACAATAAGGAAAGCCTTCGAGCACGACTTCCAGATTTTTTTCTTTCCGCGCCCATTGCAGCGCCTTCTTCAGATATGGCGAGACTTGCGTGTATGCCGGCACGACCTTGTCGAAGTAGGTCCTGGCAAAGCCGTGGGGGGTCGGAAAGACGAACCAGATGCCTTTGACTCCCAGGCGCTTGAGGAATTTTGCCGTCTCTTGCAGGTGGCGGTAATTGGCCCTTGTGATCATGATCTTGACGTAAAGGCCGCGAGAGACGGCAAGCGCGTTGCGGATGCCGGCGACGGTTTCCCAGAAGCTGCCCGGGACATTCGTGGTGATATCGTGCGCCCTGGCTTTGTAATCCTGCAGATGAGTATAGATCACGGGGTGATAAGCGGCAAGCCGCTTGGCAAATTCTTTTTTAGCCATGAGGCGTCCGTTGGTCTGTATTTGGATCTTGTAGCCCAGCCGGAAGGCGGATTCCATAAGGGAAAAGAAGTCCTCCCTGGCCGTCGGTTCTCCTCCTGAAAGGACCAACTGGTCGTAACTGCGGCGATATGCGGCCAGCGCCTTTGTGAGGATCCCCAGGGATGTGAAGGTCCCGGGTTTGTTGTCGCCCGTGACACAGAAAATACAACGGTTATTGCAGCGGTAGCCGACCCTGAAGAACAGGGTCCGGGGTTCTTTGTCCAGAATATGGCGGTAGACGGCTTCTACATCTGCGGCGTAAGAATGGATATCTTGGACACGGGCGCGAAAAGGAGGTTTTAAGTGCGCGCGGCCCCTCCGGATCTTCCCGATGATACGGTTAAGCTGCGCCAAAGAACTATAGACGAAGGCGTTCCTGCCGGGGATGGTTTTTTCAAGGAGGCTCGGCTGTCCGGGAATAATGACGGGTATCTTTTGGTAGAGCGATTCCAAAAGCGACATGGGCCCGGTTTCGTCCCAAACCGACGGCACCAGGAGGTAGTCTATTTTTGAATAAAACTTTTCGGGGAGCTCGGCATAAGGAATATTCTCGATGATTTCGATGTCCGGCCGATTCCCGATATTCTCCAGCTGCCGCAGGTTTTTTTGTGGTGCGCCTTTTGTCCAGAGGCCGAGAAGCATGCGGATACCGCCGTTTCGTTTTATCAGATATTCGATCGTGTCCGACCCTTTGAGGGGCGTCCATATCCCTAAAAAACCGAAGACAGGCTCTTTGTTCTGGCGTTTTGCGCGCCGCCGCCGCCGCATATGCACGCCATAGGGCAGACAGATGGTCTTGTCCGGGTCGGCGACGAGCGGGGCCAGCATTTCTTTTTGTATTTGCGATGGACATATGATCGCATCGCACATGTCTATGATTTGGCGGATGTGGTTGCGCCGCGCAGCGTTAAACTCGGAAAGGGGCATATGATTGTATGCCGCTAATCTTTGTGCATCAGGACATGAACAGGCCCTCGGGTCCGTCTTGCGGCATATCTTGCGGCCGTCATGGAACCTGCCGCCGGCGCAAAACAAAGAGTGGTCGTGGAGGGTCACGACGATGCGTGCGCCCAGGCTGGCCGCTGCAGTCAGGATAGGCCGCAATTTCGTCCCTGAAAAAAGATGGACATGGACGATGTCGGGCGGATCCGCCTTCAAGGCGTTGTCCAGGGCCATGCGCAGGCGCTCGTCGTAGACGATACTGTTGTCCGGCGAGCATCGGATATGGATATGCCTCAGGTCTGTGCGTGAATGCAGGGTCGTTTGGCCGTCGGAATCCACAGAGGTTTCCATGGAGATATAGGTGATCCGGTGTCTGGTTTTCTGGCGGCGGACGAGTTCCCAGAAACACGGGTGGTAGAGGCTTGAACTGATATGGGCGATGTGCATGGCTATTGGAATGTGACCAGGAACGGATGCTCCGGCGCGAAAACGTTGAGCGGGACCGGAATGTTTTTCAGGACCTTCCCCCGGCGCAGGAGCGTCAGCTGTCTGCCGTGGAGTTTGAGGGCGTCGGCCCGCTCCAGGTCCCGGCCGTATTCATTGCGCGTCGCGTCATGAGAGACGAACGCCGCATGCTGATAACTCACGATATTGTCTTTTATGGCTGCTCCGTCGAGCATGTAGAATTTCCGTTCATAGAACACCAAAAATGTCTGTTTGAGGTAGGCGTCCATCTTGCGGACATATTCCGGCTCTTTTTTGAAAATTTCACGCCGCAGCTTTCCTGCCAGCTTGATGGTTGCCGGGCAATCGTAGCGGCATGGCATGTGATAGATGTAGGAAAAGATCGTGTCTTTGAGCAAAGGGTTGCAGAGAAAAGACGGCCGGGTCCTGGTGTGGCGCCAGGCTTCATAAAGATGGCTGTAACGGATCCAGTCGTTGTATTGCCTGAAAAATCTGATGCAGCAATCGGGATATCCCAGACAATAGCCGTATTTGAGATGGTCGGCGCGCGGGGCGAAGATGACGCGGTTGTTGATGATGACGGGATACCACATGGCCCGTTTCAGCGTCTTCTTGTCTTTTGCCAGAAAGACGTGGACCTCTTCGTCCGTATCCGTCTCCAGCGGCAGGCCGTAGGCCGATGTCGTCGTGAGCCGGTCTTTGCCGATCACGGAATCCGGGATGTCATTCTTGTGCACATTGCGGAAGATGACGCTCTCCCGGACATGGATACCGTATCGGCGGCAGGCCTTTTTGAATGCCTCGATCCTGTTTTTCCTGATCCAGTCATCCAGGAGGGGTTTGAAGCCCAGAATCAGGGACATGTAAAGGCCCAGCTGGAGGCCGTTGCCCTTGATCTCCATGAGGTCTGCGCAGAAAGATCTCGGCTTGTATTGTTCCAGAAGGGGGTTATTCATGACAAGGTCTCTTCTATCTTATGGGAACGACGTCTCTTTTTCAAGCACCGGCGCGTTTTTCGCCGCTTTTCATCTGTTTATCGCATTCAAGCCGTCAGGATGATATAATGATGCCCATGTCCAAGATCGATGCAGGACTTTATAGGGCCCGCTTGACGGGAATTTTTCGCAAGATCGCGGCGGACGCGCAGAGGCGCACGGCTTCGGGCGCCCGGCTTTGCGTCCTGGCGACGGGCGGTCTGGATTCATCTCTCTTGGCCAGCCTGTTGAAGCCGTTGCGCCCTCATCTCTATTTCGCTCTTGTCCGTGACGAGAGCCTCCGTTCTTATAATGCGCGGTCTATGCGCAGGTGCCGCGCGCTGGCCCGCGGTCTGGGCCTGCAGTTTTCCGCCATTACGGTCACGAAACGCGATTACGTAAAGGCCTACATTTCTCTGCGTCCGGCACTTCCCCTCGTTGCTCGCGAGAGGGATATTGCGGCCGTGGCCGTCTTCTTCCGCTCGATTGCGCAGCGCCAGAAGCATCCCTGTTTTTTATTGAGCGGGATGGGCGTGAACGAACTCTGCAGCCTGTCTGCCCGGGGCGCGCGCGCCTATTATCGCAAAAAGGCCTTGGCCGAGATCAGGGTCCATCAAAAACTTGCGCGGGCGTACGGCTTGTCTTTCCGGGCCCCTTGGCTTTCGTCCGATTCGGTCCGTTTTTTCACGTCCCTCCCGGCCGGGCTAAAAACGGACAAGGCGTTTTTTAAGAAAGTCATTGCCGGCGCAGCTCTTTTACCGCCGGATTTTATCCGCCAACCCTCCTGTCATTCGTCTATCCCTTCTTCGTTTTTGAAGGGCCTTGACGGTTGACCTTCGTCATAAAATCAAAAAGCTCTTCAAAAGTTTTCCAGTCGATGCCGGCCCTGCCGGTCAGGTCGTTGACGATCCTGAAGCTAGAGACGATGTAGTCTCTGTAGGTCTGTTTTTTCTCTTTCCGGCCGAAGCGTTGATAGAGTTGTTTCAGCCTTGCCAGGATTTTCGTATTGAGACGCGGCTGCGGCGAGAACCGGATGAGCGAAAATTCCTGTTTGAGTTTTTCCGGGAGGCAGAGGAAGGCATCCCCCGGCAAGAGATATCCGGGCGGATGCAGACTGAGGTCCCAGCCGCCTTGCGGAGGGAAACGTCCGGCATCGCCGGCATAGATCTTGGCGGGGTATTTTTTTGCGATCCACGCATAATCCCGTTTGAATGTCCGGCGTCCGGCCTGGTCCCAGCCGGCAAAAGCCGCTGGTGTCACGTCGATCTTGCCGAAGGGCAGTTGGGCCAGAAAAAGAAAATTATTGCGGAACTTCGGCATTTCTTGCGGATGGACCGTCATGTTGCAGTTGACCGTCAGGCCCGCCAGCCGGCACAGCAGGAGCATCTCGACCAGGCGGGCGAAGGATGCGCTTGTGGCGCCTTTCCTCCATGCCAACGTGGTCGCCGGAAGGCCGTCGAGTCCGATCTCCAGGCCGACCTTGTTTGTCTTGAGGAAGGCGATCTTGGGCGTGTCCAAAAGCAGGCCGTTTGTCTGGAGGCCGATCTCTGATTTTGGCACGGCCGTTTTCAGGAAAGAAATGACCCTTTTCGTTAACGGCCATGCCAGGAGAGGCTCGCCTCCGCTTAAAATGAAGCGCTGGGGTCCCACCCCTTCTTTTTCAAGGAAAAAGATAAACTTCCTGATTGTTTTCAGCGGTAAGGACCTGTCTCTTTTATCCCGGAAATAGCAATACCTGCATGCGAGGTTGCATCTTTCGGTGACGTAGAGAAAGATATGGGAAGGTTTAATGCCGTGTGACATGTCTTCGCAGGTCCATGATATGGCGGTATTTGCCGGTTGATGTTTTGGGGACATGGCCGGAATGGGGGCGTATGGTCACCAGATGGGCTATGTGAAGGCGGACGCCGAGCTCTTTGATGAGCGTTGCGCTTGCAGAAACATCTTTCTCGGGGATGTGCAGGGTGATGTTGTCCCTGAAGTTCCGCCTGTCTTTATCGATGATGCAGAAAAAGCGGGGATGTCCCAGGAGCCGCAGGATCGTCTCGGCCACGAGCCGGCGCGAAACGATCTTGCCTTCGATCAGGAGCGAATCTGCGTCCCGGCCGAGGACGCGGATGTATTTGGCGTTCCCTTTTTTGGTGATGTGGACGCGGTCGCCCACGACGTAGCGGATGAAAGGCATGCAAGTGTTTTCCAGGTCCGTGACCACGATGCGCCCTTCTCCCAGCTCCGTCGTCCTGCCGTCTTCGCCCAGGATCTCAATGTAAAGGCCGTCTTCAAAGAGCCTCATGAATGCATCTTTCGGATCCTCGGCGATCGCGAATCCAGAGAATTCCATGGCGCCGTAATGGTCGAAGATGCGCGTCCCCGATAACGCTCTGAGGCGGTCTTTGAACCATGGATACAGCGGTTCCCCGTTGAGAATGCAGGATTTCACCGGATGTTTTCGTTTCAAAACGGAGAAGACGTCATAAAGCTGGTTGGTGTAGGAGTTGATGAACGAGGGTTTCAGCGATTTGATCAGAGCGATCGCCTCTTTTGTTTTTTCCGGGCTCGTGAGGGATCCCAGGGGGATCACGCCGGCGCCCAGGGTCTTGAAGGCCTGTTCCATGATGCGGCCGCCGCTGTTGAGTTCATACGAACAGAGGTTCAGACATAGGTCGCCCGGCTTCATCCCGCAGGATTTGTAAATTTTGACGAGACGGCGCAGGTGCGTCCGATAACAATCTTTCGGATGCAGGATGTACATCTGTTTTTCCGAAGAGCCGCTCGTCGCCGTCACGTTGAAAACCTCTCCTTGAGGGGGAAATTGACGGATATCGTCGCGCATCATGAGCGGCAATTTCAGGAATTCACCGCATGACTTCAATGGGAGCCGCACCGCCCGGTATGGTTGGAGGTGCGCGAAGCATGCCAAGAGATGGTTGATTTTTTTTAGGGTGACAATGTCCATGCGTATTGTTTTGAATAGTCTCGATGGCGTCGGGAGGTGCCGCGTTTATAGAGAAGCCGGAGCGGCTGCAGCGCGGCATTTTCCTGTAGAAGAAAACATCCCCGGCATAATGGGTCGTACATTTTTTTCTGGAAAAATCCGGATGCCGCTTTGAGCCGTACGCGGTGATAGCGTGCCGACATCCACAGTTCCGCCAGGCCCCTGTCGTGGACATTGCCTATCTTGACGCTTTTCTGCGTTGAGCAACAGGCGGTCACGTCGCCCCGCTCTGTCAGAAATGTCGCAAACCATCCCATGTGGCACGGTCCTGGTCTCCGGCGGTCCGCGCCGGCCGGCAGAAATTTTCCCGTTTCGGCGTAATGGGCCGAAAGGTTGTTTTTGACGCGGCCCAGGGTTCCCTTCCGGTGGGCGGCTAAGAGTAATTTTTCCGCTTTTTTCATGAGGGGCGGCGTCAGGGCCAAAGGACTTGTCCTGTGTTCGACATGCTCGCATTTGATCCGGAGTTCGTCTATCTTGACGCGCCGGGCAAGATCGATGACGGCCGGCAGGTTGTGATAGTTCAAGGCGTGCAGGACGAAGTTGAGCGAAGTCCTGGCCGACCGTGACCTGACGCGGCCCAGAAGCTCCATATTTTTTATCACCGTATCAAAATCGCCCAGATTTTGCGGCCGGTGGATCCTGAAAAAATCTTTTGCGTTTGTTGCTGAGAGGTTGAATTTCACGGCGTGGATGCGACGGATGGTTTTCAACAGTTTGTGCGGAAACAATCCGTTCGTCACCAGCGTGACCGCCAGTCCTTTCCTGCCGGCATGGTGGACGATGCTTTCGAAATCGGGGTGCAGCGTTGGTTCGCCCTTGGCCGAGAAGCAGATATGGCCGACATTGAGTTTTTGGCAATCATCAAAGACCCGGTCCAGGGTTTCCGCCTCCAGCCGTGTTTCTTCCGCCGGAGCCCTGGCGGCTGTTCCGTGATGCACGCAGAAGAGGCAATTGAGGTTGCAGGTGTTGTTGAGGTGACAAAACAGGATCTTGGGGCCGCTGAAGATCTTGTGCCTGAGGGCCCCCATCAATCTCAAGGCATCGTTATGCAAGGTGTCGGCCATAGTTTTTCTTTCTGAGGGCTTTCACGGCGACAAGCCGGCAATAATCGCACCCTTCGCACCTCATGTCGCAACTCAGCAGTTTTTGCGCAAATGTGCCCGGGATGCTCTTGTTGTCGCAGATGAAGGGGATGGCGCCTTTGTTGGGGGGCGTCAATTCAAAAAGGTCTCCGTCAAAAGAACGCTCGAAATAAGCTTTCAGCTTTTTGCGCAGGACAGGAGTGCGATCCATGCGATAGGCAATTTTGATCACGTCGGCCAATCCCCTCTTTTCATAATAAGTCAGGTCTTCCGGCCGGATGAACGGCCGTTTGATCTCGTCCGCGATATCTTCTTTTTTATAGACGCAGTTTTTGACATCGATGAGATTTCCCAGGATATACCTTTTTTGAGGCGGGCGTTGCGCCGCCGGCCGCTGTTCAAGCATCTCTTTCAGCAGCGGCCAGCTGGAATGACGCATGGAATAGAAGCAATTCATATAGCAGCCGTGGTTGGCCAGGAGTTTTACGGAGAAATTTTTGAGTTTGTTTTTGTAATCCCTGATCTTTTCCAGTTCTTCTCCTTTGCGGTTGGTGGAGACGTCCAGGCAGAAATCCGTCACTCCCATTTTAAGGGCTTCTTTGATCTTCTGGAGGCTGTCGATGTTCATGAATACGGACGTCTGAAGGCGGATCCGCGGGAAGGCCTTTTTGAGAAATGGGACAATGGCAGGGTCTCCGACCGTGATGGATGTCAGTCCCTCTGTCTTATTGAGGGAGTCAATGTATTGAAAGACGCTTTTAAGGTCATCGGTGAACGCGATCCCCTTGTTCATCAAAAGGTTGGTTTTGACGTTATGCTTGCGGCACAGCGCCATCAATTCGAGGATTTCCTCTTCCTGAAACTTGTTCTGGTTTTGGTAGGGGCTGGAGTGGTCATTGCGGCCGGCGCCGGCGAAATAAACTTCCGCCGCCTGGCCTGTTTTAAAGGCCCACGCCATGAGGGTCAGGTCTCCGTTGTATGGGATGGAGAATTTAAGCTTCATGAAGACCTCCTACAATACCTCGAAATAGAATTGAGTGCGCGGTCTTTTGTCCATGTCGATGCAGATATATGTGATGCGTATGTTGTTGGCGACAGAAAGCAGGACTTGATACAACCTTTGGGCGGCCTGCGTTTTGTCGAAATGCCTTATCAGGGCTATGACATCGCTGCTGTCGAATGGGAAATCCGTGCGTACGGACCGGCTCCCTTTCTGCTGATACCTGATGGCCAGCATGACTTTTTGCGGCAACCATCCTATTTTCCGCCACCGTTCATAGGTTTTCAAGGCCCCTTTTTTTAGAACAGAGGCGCAGGCTGTTGCCAGCGAATCCGTGGGGAAGGGTCCATAATAGATTTTCAGGCTTTTTTTCCCTGTTTCATAAAGGTCGACGGCCGACATCCTGATGTTTTGAAAACGCCTGATATCCGATGCGATACAGGCCGTATCCAGGCGCAGCCGAGAGGCGACGGCCGTCACGTGCTTGGCGGGATCGGATGGATCCTGCGCGCGGTGATAATAATTATAAAGCTTATATCGCGTCTCCCGCAGGAGCGGGCGGTCTTTGTAGGACGCCACCCCGATCCCGAAACAGTTGTCCCTGTTGTTGCGAAACATATAACGCCTGGCTTCGGTTTCGATCCCCAGCAGGCGAAAAATGCGGCAGGCGTCGGTTTTTTTCATGCAGGTCAGGGCGATCCGTGAGACGCTTGCGGCGCAGCGGGACAGCGATTCACTGGAGACCTCAAAGCTCTTCTCATCTCCGTGCCTTTGTTTGATGTCAAGATAAGCCTTCGTGGCGCGAAAGAGCAAAGGGTCCTTCCGCAATAAGAACTCGAGCAGTTTTATGTCATGGAGTGTCGTCACGGCTGTGTCCGTTTTTTTAGGCCGCAGATGACGCAGGCCTTCCAAAACCTGTTCGCGAAGTCCATGTCCATCGCGGGTTGCGGCGGCGTTTTCAATATTTGCGCAAGGCGGCCGTCTTTGACATTTCCGTAAAACGTGGGGTCGTCTGCCGCAGGCAGGCCGAAGAGGATCCGCGTGGGATTGAGGCATCCGAAAATGTCCCCGTTGCAGTCGATGAAGAGATTATTTTTCCATGCCTCGCACGTCATGAGGCCATTGAGACGTTTGACGACTTTAGAATTCGTGTCGTTTGGCATGGTGTTGCGATGCAGCGGCCCCATCAGGGTGCGGGCATTAAGGATCTGTTGCGTTTTTTTCGTGAAATCCAGGACATTGGTGGTCCTGACAAAGAATGGGAGTCTTGCGGCGATGCGGAATTCGTTGATAAGGCGCCGCAACTGTTCTTTGTCGGGCGCCAAAAAATGGTTGTGAGGGGTCAGGAGCATATGGTGGAAATGGATGGAAAGATCGGCGGGCCGGCCCATCCGTTCCAGCAGGATGCGGTGGAATTTTCTCACGAAGCTTATGGCTTTGGCGGCCGTGTTTTTGGTGATGACATAGTTGATTTTGAATCTAACGGCGTATTTCTTTCTGTGGGCGAGATCAAGGATGTCCTTGAGGGAATCAAGGGCGTTTTTAAAGGCATCCCTCTTTTTGATTCCATGAATATCCCGGAATTCCCCGGCGTCCGTCGCATTCAGATTGATCGTCAGCAGATTTAGATACGGCAGGATTTTCTTGATGCGTTTGCCTTCCTGGAGGTTTGTTAATACTTCCACGGCATAACCCCATCGGTAAGCTGAAGCGATGATCTTTTCAAAGTCCGGATGCAGGGCCGGTTCTCCCTGCGAGCCGATTTCTAAAAACCCAAAGCCGTGTCTTTTGGCTTCTTTCAGGATATCGAGCCAGGCCTCGGCCGGCAGATCGGCCGGTTGCCGGTCGTGAAGATAAACGCAAAACACACAGCGGTAGGGGCACGCGTTTGTCAAGGAAATGAGCAGTCTTTTGTTTCTTTCGTTTATTCCGGGCGTCTTTGGATGTTTCATGGCATTCATGGCCGCCGCTGTTTATGCGGCAGCGGCATTTTCCGGCACAAATTTAAAATCAAGAATTTTCTTTGCGAGACCGGATGCGTTATCGCTGAGCGTTTCGGCAAACGATCTCAAAGGATCGTTTTCGGTATGCGAAGCGCAGTCCGAACATAGATAGCCGGCTTTCTTCTGGAGGATGCCGTGCGCAGCCATTTGGCGTATCTGTTGGTAGTGTTTCGACCGCCACAACGATAGCAGGTCCGTATGGTAAATGTTTCCAATCCGCACAACATCGTCCCGCGAACAGCAGGCCATCAGATCTCCCTGTTCCATAAGGAAGGTTTGGAACCACCCCATAAAGCAGGGGGCCGGTTTCCATTGCATGCCCGGCGGCGCAAAGAATTTTCCCGTTTTCAGATAATGATCCAGAAGGTTGTTTTTTATGCGGCGCAGACGGTTTTTCTTTAAAAGGGATGCCAGGGTTTTTTCCGTTTTCGCCCTCATGGCAGGCGTCAAGGAGAGGCGGTGGAATGGACTGCTCTGCACTTCTTTGATGTTAAGTTCGTCGATGCCGAGCTGTTGGGCAAGCTCGAAGATCGCCGGCAGGCTTTTGTAATTGAACCGGTGCATGACATAAGTAATAGAGATTTTGGGCCGGCTGGTTTTCAGGCGGCTCAGGCGCGCGATATTTTTTGTTACCGTCTCGAAGTTCGGCAATGGCCCGGCATGATGATAAAGGCGGAATTCTTCGGCGCAAGCCGCCGACAGGTTGCATTTGACCAGATGTGTCTTGGCGAGAGTTTTGATCATTTTTTCCGGGAAGGTTGCGTTTGTCAACACGGAGACAAAAAAATTTCTTTGCGTCGCTTCATCGATGATGGCCTTGAAATCCGGATGGAGAGTCGGTTCCCCTTTGGCCGAGATGCAGACATGTTCCACATGCAGTCTCCGGCAGTCGTCGAACACCTTGATGAGCACCGGCAGCGGGAGCCGTGTCCGGCTTTTTATCTTCCAATCTGTGGGAAAACAGCCGTGATAATGACAAAAGACGCAATGGAGATTGCAGGCCGTGTCGATCTGGCAGTAGAGGCTCTTGGGCCCCGTCATGAGCTTGTTTTTGGCAATCCCCAGCAATCGCAATGTGTCGTGATTCATGGCATTATCTTTCCGGCAGTGTCGTTCTCGATGGTCCTGAGCTGGCGTGCGATAGCGTCATTTTCGCGATAGTGACAGCAGCTGCGGCATTCGTGAATCGCATGGTCAAAAAGGGAACGGCTGCCCCGCAGGCGCAAGCGCTGGAATTTCCGGGAACGCCAGACGTCTTTCAGGGAGTCGCGATAGATATTGCCCATGATGCATGTGTGTTGCATCTGGCAGCACGGCGTGATATGGCCTAACGAGGTGACGAAGACATAATACCATGTCATGTAGCAGGCTGCCGGTTGCGTCGGTCTCATGAAGAGTTCGTCAAGGTAGGTTCCGCGGGCCTTGAAATTATGCTTGAGATTGTTGTCGATCCCGAGGAATGCCTTTTTGCCCGATATCTTTTTGATGATGGATTCTGTTTTTGAGGCGATCTCCGGCGTCAGGCGCAAGGAGGTGTTGTAGCGCCTGGTGTCGATATTTTTGACGAACAGCTCCTCGATCGCCATCTTTCCGGCGATCTCGAAGATCTTCGGGATCTCCCGGTAGTTGAGCGCATTCAGGACATAGATGAGCTTGAGACGGGGCATCTTTTTCTTTTGTTTTTTAAGATATGCCAAGAGGCGCAGATTCCTGCAGACGGTTTTGAAATGATCGCCGGATCCCCTGGATTGCAAGGTCAGATATTGTTTTTCCGTTGCCGCGGAGAGATCGATGTTCAAGACTTCGAAATGCCTGATAAGCTTGATCCAGTCGGGCGGAAACGTGGCGTTGGTGAATAGATGCAGTTTGAATTTTTTTTGGGAGGCATAAGAAACGATTTCGGGAAACCGGCTGTGGAGGGTCGGTTCCCCTTTGCCGGAAAGACGGATCTCTTCGACGCGCAATTCATGACAATCGTCAAGGGTCTTTCGGATCGCATCGAATCCCAGTTCTTTCGATGCCCTTGGCGCTTGCGTATCGAGAGAGGAATGATACCAGCAATGGAGACACCTGAGGTTGCAGGCGTCCGTGAGGTGCAGGAGGACTGTGCGGGGGCCGGCCAATACCTTGCTCTTATTGATCGAGAATAGCCTGAGATGATCGTCACGCGTGGTCATGACTATCTTGATTTGGATTGCTTCGTCATTGTTATATGTCTGCCGTGGCTTGGTCGAGTTCGCGGCGCCGGCCGCGCGTACAACCATGATGAGACGGGGTTGCGGCAACTGCCTGTTCCGCAACAGATCATGCGAGCGATGCGGTGGCCTGCGCCGGTCGAAGGCCGAGGGGGACTCCAGTCATTATATGCAAACTTCAGGCGGCGGGCAACTGGTATTTGGTGTTTTGCACGCCTCCCGAAAATGATATAATACACGGCAAAAGAGGGTATGGCATATGAAAAAAACGGCGATGCCGCTGAATGCGGATACCAAGTGTTTTGATCTCAGGCGCCTTCATTGTTCGGAGTCCGGGATGAAGGGTATCTGCAAGGCTTTCGGGCTCGGGGTGCTGCGTTCGTTCGAGCCGGAGAAGAACGTCAGGATTTCTCATTCCAATTTTCTGATGTATGCGGAGACATCCAGGGGCCGCTATGCGTTAAAATTCCATCCTCATGGTTCGGCGAACCTTCATCGGCACGAGCATCTTCTGCATCGTCTCTTGCGGCAAAAAGACGTCTGCGTTCCGCGCATGTTTTCTCCCCCCTGCCTCCCTTTCAGGCATTATCTTGTCACCTGCCATGAATGGCTCGATGCGGTACCGCTTTACCGATTTCCTGTTTCCAGGATGCGTCATCTGGGGATAACCGAAGCCATCCAGTCATTCAATAAGACTTTAAGATCTTTGACACACGAGGGATTGGTTTTGCGCCGCCAATCTTTTATCGAAAAAGTCAGACAGCTCAAAGATACTTCGAAAGCCTGCAAGGGGAACGCGGGCGCCAGGGGGCTTCTGGATGATTGTCTCAAGGCTTTTCGAGACGCTCCTGCGGATTTTCCTCTCGTGCCGTTGCATGCGGATTTGTCGGTTTCCAATATATTATGCAGCGACCGGCAGGTGTTTTTCATTGATCTGACCCATGTGCGGCATGCGTGTCTTCAGACGGACATGGCCAATCTGCTTATTTCGTGCTTTGTGCAGGAGATGCCTTCGTCCGCCCTGGGAAAAATTCTGCCTTCTGGCGAAGAAAATGTCTCTTTTTCCAGGGGATGGAAAAAGGCCCTTACCGTTCTTATCAGGCTGGAGGCTTTCGGAGAGTATCTGAAGGATGCGCATCGCCTTGGGAAGACTTATCGCGGCAAAGGAGTTGTTGCCTTCAGACGCGAGTTGCTCCGGCACCAGAAAAAGATGGAATATCTGATGAAGGATCCTCTGGCTGTCTTGTCCTCTTGAAGGGGATCACATTTCTTTGAGGGCGCGGCAGACGCTTCTGTTGAAGGCTGCAAATCCGCAATACCTGCATTCCTGCCATAATTTTTTTTTCGGGTCCGTCCCCTGTCTTGCGGCTGTCCTGAGGCGTTCAAATCTTTTTGAGAACCAGATTTTTGAGAATGGCGCCTCGTGGATATTGCCCATGATGGCCACGCCGACATTGTCGCAGGGCGCGATCACGCGGCCGTCCAGGTCGATAAAACCGTAAAACCACCCCACATAACAAGGCATACGTTTTTCATGGAACGCCCTGAAATAGAAAAGACGGTCATTGTGCCAGGCGTTTTTCCTCAATGATTTCCTGTTTTTCATGAAATCGGGATGCAGGACCATGCGGCGGATTTCCTCTAAGTTTGTTTTGACGCCGTCCTTTGCCGGGCGAAAATCTTTCAGGAATGTTTTCAATTCTTGAAGGCCGCTGTCGGAGAGCAAGAGGGAACGTGTCTGGGCGGTGGCTTCGATAAGCTTAAATTTGACCTCGGAGGCGTGTGCGTTTTTTGCCCATACGAGCGCCCGCGGGATGTCTTTGTAGTTCATCTCGTTGATGATAAATATCATTTGCACGAGCGGGTGTCTTTTCCTGTTTTGCGTCAGGGCGGAGACGTTGTCCAATGTTTTTCGGAATGCGCCGGCTGCGCGGGGTCCGTGTATCCTGGAATAATTCCCGGGGCCGGCCGCTGAAAGATTGACGTTTACTTTGTCGGCGAGCGCCAGGTAGCGCATGAGGGCGGTCTCAACGGCGCAATTGGAATAGACCTCAAGGCGCAGGCCCAGGTGTTTGATGAAAAGGATCAGTTCTTTGATGCGGGGGTAAAGCATCGTTTCTCCCCCCTCCAGGCATATGCCGGTCGTGCCGATCCTGGCGCAGTCCTGGATTGTTTTCTTGAGGAGTTGGAAGTCCAGGTGCCGGATACGGCGGTCTTTCGGGATGACCAGCGGTGATTTTTCCCAGCAGAAGATGCAGCGGAGATTGCAAAGGTTCGTCAGGTGGATATTGACGGAGCGCGGGCCGACGGCCGGACGTTTTCCCCTTGCGGCTTCGAGCCGGAACGGGTCGAGACGGTCATGAAAGACAAAAGCCGGGGATTCGTTCATAGGTATTGACGGAAGACAAAGACGATGCTTAAATGAAGTTTCTTATGGTAAAAATCCCGCAGTTGACAGACTTGACGCTGGAGATCACCAACGCGTGCAACCTGCGTTGCCGCTGTTGCGGCATCTGGAAAGAACGCAGGGCCAGGCCGTTGTCCCTTTTTGCAATCGAATACATTGTATCGGTTCTCCTTAAAAAAATCAAAATCAATTCCGTGGCCTTGACCGGCGGAGAACCTTTCCTTCATCCCCAGTTTGACGGCATTTTTAAATTTTTTCACATCCTGAAGCTTAAAAAGCTTATCCGCGCGATCGGCATCTATTCCAACGGTTTCGGCCACTCCCGTATTGTTGGTTTTCTTGAGAAGAACGGCGATATGCTCAAGGGTGTCAACCTGGGGATCAGCCTTGACGGCTTGAAGGCGCATCATGACGACCTGCGCGGCCGGCCAGGCGCTTTCGATGCGAGCATGAAGACGGTGGATTACGTGGCATATCGGTGCAGGGGGCTCCTTAAGCCCGCCATTAAGTTCACGATCAACAGGCGCAATTACGGGGATCTTTTTGCGTTGTATCGTCTTGCGAAATCCCGCGGTTTCCGTTTTATGCCGAAACTGGCCGAGTTCGGCGCCAAGGCCTATTATCATCGGGTATCCGGATGCGCGGCTGGGCTGGACTGGGATGATCCTCGCGTCAAGCCTGAGATCATCCGTCAGCTGCGCGCGGTCGCCTCAGATGTTAAATCGTCCGGCACGCAAACAGCAGACGTGAGGGTCCTTTCTTTTCTGGAGAAGACCGTCAGGCTGGGGATGCCGGCCGTCACCACCTGCCGGACGCCGGGAAATTTTTTGTTTATTACCTCTGCCGGCGCTATTTATCCTTGTCTCTACATGCCCCCCATCTCGTCGATCAGGACTCATTTTTTGAAAGATATCTACGGTCCTGAGCACCAAGAAAGGATACGAATGGGGCTCCAGGGGTTTTGCCCCCGTTGTTACGCCTACCATGGTTTCCTCAAGACGGTCAATCTGGATAAGGTTTAGAGGATTTTGAGAACGGTCTTGACGGTGGCGGCCGCCCCTTCAAAAAAAGCCGGAGGCAGCGGCTTTGGCGCCGGCGCCTGCAAGACATCTTTGATGGCCCCGGCCAGGGTTTCCGAACGCAATCCATCGTAGTCGAAGAGGCGCGCGTTGAGATGCTTTTCAAGGAGGCGCGCGCGCGGCGTCTGGTCATTGATCCATCCGGACTTGGCGAGGACGGTATAGGGGACGATGATGCATCTCTTGCCAAGGCGCAGCAGCTGGACGGATGTGTTGTAGCCGGCCAGGCTGACGGAGACATCGCAGGCGCCAAGACAGTCGGCGAAGTGCGGCACGTACGGCACGACAGACGTGTGTTTGATGCCGTGTTTGCGGACGAGGGCTTCGAAAAATTCCATTTCTTTTCTACCCGACGCAGGGCCTGCGGACAGCAGCATGGCGGCATCGTCTCCCAGGTATCGTTTGGCGAGGATTGCGCTCGCGATGATCTTGGGGCAGGTCGTCCCCCCTCCCCGGCTCACAAGGATTTTTTTGCGTTTGGATTTTTTCCATCGTTTCATCAGTCGTTCTGCCGCCGGATGGTTGGCACCTTCGGTGCAACGCGGCAGGATATAGCCCGTGTGGATGATTTTCTCCTTCAGCGATGCGAAGATTGAGGCATACAAGTCCCTGCGTTCTTTGTCCGGGACGAGCTCGAGGAAATACGGGTATTCGAAATTCTCCGGCGTATGGATGAAGATCTTGTCGTAGAAACGCACCTCTTTGAAAAAACGCTGGACATTTTTGATGACATCGAGGGTGATGTAGGGATAGCCGATGGTCGCCAGGATCTTTTTGCGTTGTTTCTTCAAAAAAAGGAACGCCTCGGAAAGTTCCAGGAAGCATTCGCTCCTGCCGAAAGGAAAGTATTCCGTCATGAAGACGTCCGGCATGATGTCTTTGGTTTTATCGAGGATGAAATCGGCGCGCAGACCGATGTTCCGGATGTCTGCCGGAAGATTTTTGAACTGCGCTTTGCTGTAAAAAGGATAGGGAACGTCGATCTTTGTGATGCCGGATTTCGGCCTGAAGGTGCGCTGAGGGACGCCTGCCTGGAGGAGATAAACCTCGAACAGGCCCCGGCCGAAGGACGCGAACGCATCCGCCAGGGTCGTGATCCTCGATGTGTGGCCGAGGCTCTCCTTGTGGGTGTAATATAATAGAATTTTGATTTTATTTCGCATGGCGCGGTGTCATGAGGAACGTCTTGTCTATATTTTTAACGGCCCTGCAGATGTCCCGGTAGCGACGGAAGCCGGCCTTTGGCCGCGCCCTTTTCCAGAGGCGCATGGCCAGCGCAGCGCTGTAGTTGCTGAATTCGCGGTACGAGACCGTCCTGTTCTTGAAAAGCGCCCGGTAATGGGCCAGGAGCCCTTGATAGACGGCTTCGTTGTATGCGGCGCCGTCCGCTCCAAGCTTCAGGATAAAAAACCGGTCCCGGATCGCTTTGGGAAACGCCATAAAGGTCCAATTTGCAAGAACGTCTCCTTGGGGAAGAACGACGAGGTCATGGCCGTAACTCATGGGGCGGCTGTAGCAGGGGCAAAGGACGCGCTTGCGCGCGCATGACAATGCTGCCAGATGTCTGTAATTGTCGATGAAATCCTTTGCCGAGGCCGCGTCCCACGGGGCCAAGAATGCTGGATGGACATCGATGCGCGAAACCCCCAGAGACGACAGGAACCCGAAATTCCTCGCCATATAACGGGTTTCTTGCGGATGGACGGTCATGGTCGGGAATACCTCGATTCCCAGACGCAGGGCCTTTTTTATGTTCTTGCATATGAGGCGGTAGTTTTGGGCGGATGTCCCTTTCCTGTGGCGGGCGGTGCTTTCGGGATTTCCGTCAATGCCAGGCTCCAGGGATATGTTATGGCGCCTGAGAAATCGCATCTTTTCGTCCGTCAAAAGAAGCATATTGCTTTGAAGCACGATAGAGCTTTTTGGCCTGATTTTTTTAATGTCCCGGACAAGCGTTTTTACGAAATCCCATCGCAGGAGAGGTTCTCCTCCGGAGATTACGAATTCAGTCTTTGAGCCTTTCGGCAGGATGCTTAACAGTTGTTTTGCCTGTGCCAGGGAGAGGTCCTGACGTCGTGTTTTCGAAGAGAAAAAGCAGTAGTCGCAGTCCAACTGGCATCGGTCTGTAATGAATATCCAGCAGTATTTTATGGAAGGCATTGCGCGTCTCATGATGTTTTTTTAATCCTTCGCATCTGCCTTCGCGGGCTGCGCCCGCAGGGCAGGCAGGGAAACCCCCGGCTTTTAAGCCGGGGATGAATGCGGTTGTGAAGTTCTGCTCAGGAGGAAGCCTTGGTCTTTGGGCCGGGGAGGCTTCACTCCCGTTTGCCAGAATTCCATGTCTGCTTGGGCGGGCGAGGCTCAGCCCGTAGGGCCCCAGAGATATTCAAAGGTGTTCCAGGATCAGTTCTGCCGAACGGGCCGCTCCTCGAAACCAGTTTTCAGGAACGGCCCTCGTTTTTGGGTGCCCGCATCTGTCCGCGAGCCCTGCGATGGAGCGTTCCAGTTTTTCCGGCGAGATATCTTTTGCGGACAGGATCCTTGCCGCGGCGTATTGTGCCAGGAACCGGGCGTTCCAGCGTTGCTCGGCCGTTGCGGCGGGCAGGATAAGCGACGGTATGCGGTAGCGCAGGAGCCGGACCATGGTGTTATAACCGGCGAGGTTGACACTTACATCGGCACCCTTGAGGTATTGTTCGAATTCGGGATATTTCCAGGAAAAATATTCCAAGGCGGTCTGCCGGTCTCTTTTCCTTTTCAGGGCCTGTGGCGCCGCCGTCCCCGCCGATATCGCGAAATGCCAGTCGGGCCGTTTCAGCGCCACGCGCAGACAACTGCGGATGAGGCCCGGATGGTCCTGCAGTCCTCCCCGGCTCACGACAACACGCAGGCCCGGACCGGCGTCTTGACGGCATTCCTTAAAGTCCGTATCGTCGTGCACGAAGCCTGTTGCGGCAAGTTTGTGCCGGCATTGCCGCAGGACGGCCTTCAGGAGTTTTCTTTCGTCGGCGGGCAGGTAAGATTCATACGAATTCATCTGCGCTTGCGGCCAGTGATAAAGAACAAGGTCGTAGTGATGAGGCAAAAACAGGTTCAGGGAACTTGTCCAATCGAGATGGACGGTGCTGGAGATGATCGTTGTTTTTGAGGAACGCAGTTGTTTGAGGATGGGCAGGAGAACCTGGTGTTCCGGGTGGCGAAAAAAAGGATAATGTTCCGTCAAGAACACATCGGGGCGGATATGTTTGAGCGTCCTGAACAGGGCGCGGCTCCAATGGATGCCGCTTTTTTGTTGCGGCAGGAAAATGTGGTCGGCGAAGCGCCTGATGGGAAAAAGATGCGTTTTTTTTGTTCCCGTCTCGATGGCGATGATATCGGTTTTCTTCAGGGATGCCACCGCTTTGGTCAGCGTGTAAACGATATGCGCGTGTCCCAGAGAGTCCGTGTTATGGAAGAAGACGCAGAGCTTTTTCATGAAGGCCTGGTCTTTTTGGCTTGGAAAAATTCACGGATGGCCTCGACGACGAACGCAGCCTCCTCTTCCTTCATGAAAGAGAATAGGGGCAGATGAAGCGCCTCCCCGCTGTAGGCATCGCTGTTCGGCATCTGCGTCCGGCAGAAGGACGAGAATGTTTTCATGCGGTGCAGCGGCGTGTAGGGGTTTTGCCAGCCGATGCCTCGTTTTTTGAGATGTTGGCCGAGGGCATCGCGTTCGCGCGCGGCCATGACGAAAACCTGGGGGATGGTCAGGGTGCGCGCGTCGTCGCGCGGGAAAGAGATGTTTTTCATGCCGCCCAGCTCTTTTTCGTAAAATGTCTTGATCTTGAGCCGCGATTTGATGATTTCCTTGAGAAAGCGGAATTTTGTCCTGACGGCCATCAGGTCCCAGAGGTACATGCGGGAGTATCTCTGGCCGGCCTTCAGAAGCGAGGCGTCGTCTTTCCATATTTTTGTCATTTCTACGATTTTTTCGCAGGCCGGGTCGTTAAAACACAGCATGCCCCCTCCGCCTCCGCATGAGGACAAGGGTTTGTAGTACGAGAAAGAGAAGCATGAAATGTCGCCGAAAGAACCTAATTTTTTGTGTTTGTATTCGGAGCTTTCCGCCTGGCAGACGTCTTCGACGACAAACAGCTTATGTTTTTTTGCGATGGCAAGGATGCCGTCTATGGGGGCGGGGCGGCCGAACATGTGCACGGCAATGATGCCTTTGGTGCGCTTGGTCACCAGGCCGCGGACCGCGTCCGCATCCATCTGGTAGTCTGCCGTGCGGCAATCCGCCGGGACGGGCAGGCCCCCTGCATAGATGACGGCCAGGGGAACGGCAGGATACGTTACGTTCGGGACGATGACCTCGTCGCCTGTCTTGAGTCCGTAGTGTTGGAGAGCCATCTGGAGGGCGTCGGTTCCCGAATTCAGGGCGAGGGCACGGCGTGTGCCGATATAGCGCGCAAATTCCTTTTCCCACTCTCCGAGGAGGCCTTCGATGTCGTTGAGGCCGTTGATCCTCTTGAGATCGGCCTCGATCCTCTCTTGATAAGATTTGATCAGCAGCCTGTCGATGCGCATGTTGTCATACCGGATGGGCATGGGAAAACGATAGACGTTGAGGTTCGATTCTTATAAAATAATATGCGTTGGAGATTTGATTTCCTGGCGCGCTTGTCTATCATATATAACAGAATTGAATGGATATTGCAACCGTAACGCTTTCCTTTGTCCCGCTGCTTGTGATCCTGGGGGTTCGGACGAGTTATTCGGACCTCAGGAAAGGGATCGTCAAGAACTGGGATCTTGTTTTTACCTTGTTTGCCGCAACGGCCCTTTATGGGTATCTTATTGTATACCATGGGGTTCAGATAGATCCCGTTCTTTTTATCGGAAACTTCTGCATTGCGGCAAGCTTCGGACTGATCCTCTATTTTACCGATTGCTGGGGGGCCGGTGACGCAAAACTCTTCATTGTCTATTCATTGATGGTTCCTTTTCCCGCCGACAGGGCTGTCTTGCCGTTTTCTGCTTTTGTCATCTTTGCCAATACGATCATGATCGCCTGCGGCGTCGTTATCCTTTTGTCGCTGAAGGACGTGATCCGCTCTTTTCCCCGATGCCTCCAGCAGTTGTTTTCCCTGAAGACATTGAAGCGGTTGATGATTTCGTTTTCGCTTCTTTTGAGCATCAGCTGGGTCGTTCCCTATCTATTGGGTTTTTTTGGCGCCCATGCCTCGCCTCTCATTTTTATCCTGTTGACCTATCTGCTCTATTCCGGATTGCATTCCATTTTGCGTTTTTTCAAGTCTTACGCGTTATTTTCTGTGGTTGTATTATGCGGTATCGGGGTCCGTTTTTGGCTGTTTCCTCATCCCCTGGAGGTCCTCTCGTCCCTTTTCTTCAGCTTCAGAAAGGTCATCCTGGTGACGTTCTTTTTTGGCCTTCTGGACATTTTTTTCCAGGCAGATGAAGTTGAGAAGAAAAAGACGAATGACGATTCGATCATCCTGGCCCCCCACATGTTCCTCGGTGTCATGCTGGCCCAGACGCATTTCTTAAAGGGAGTCATGAAACTCATGAACTATATCTGGAGATGACCATGCCGGTCCTGGCGGTTTTGCTGAAAAAAATGACGTTGACCGGTGCGCGGATCCGCAAGGATGGGCGCCTCATAGAGGTTTGCGTCGGCCAAGCCGATCCTTTCAGGGTGCGTTCCCTGGCTTATCTGCTGCTTAACGGCTTTGAGCGCAGGTATTTTATCGTGGTGCGGGAAATGCCCTATTGCCTGATGCCGGATGCCTGGGACCATATTCCGCCGTCTGCGGGCGGTGCATCCCGCGATCGCCGTTGCCGGATTTGCCGTTTCCACCTGTCTTGTGCCGGACCTAAATGCCGTGTCGTTCCTGTCGCACAGAAGGATGTGCCGCGGGAGGTGGCTTTTGAACTCACGGATCGTTGCAATCTGCGCTGCCGGACGTGTTTCCATGCTACGGGTTCAAGGCGGCTTGCGTTTGAACGGATCATCGCCGTTATGAAGGCGATGAGGCGGGCAGGGGTCCCGCAGGTCCGCTTCACGGGCGGAGAACCGTTGCTGTATTCCGGCCTCCGGCCGGCTGTGCTGGCGGCGAAAAAGATGGGATTAGAAGTGCTTTTGAATACCAATGCGACATTGATCGGCCAAGAGGATGCGGAGTTCCTGGCATGCCATCTCGACGATATCTTGGTGTCGTGTCAGGGGTGCGATGGGGCCTCTGAGGAATATTTGACAGGCGGTGGAAGATTTTTTGCGGATAAATTGCGTCATATTCGCATGTTGACGCGTCGCAACCTTCCTCTGCGCGCAGGAACGATCGTGACGCAGACATTGATCGAACGTCTGCCGGATTACCTCCGTCTTTTGCAGTCCTTGGGGGTCAGCCGGTGGGAGCTCTACAGGCCTCTGCCTACCTCCTTTTCTCAAAAGAGGGGCATGGTTTCGAGAGATGATTTCAGGGGGCTGCTGGCGCGTTTAAGTGTTTATAGGGGGGATATGTCGATCAAGTTCGCAAACCCCGTTCCCTTTTGCATGGCGGATGATCTTGCGGCGAGCTGTCACTTATTGACCGGAGGATTTTGGGACGACGGCCACAGCCGTCTTGTTATGGATGCCGGAGGGCATTTCAAGCCAAGCTACGCCCTTGATACGGATCTTGGCACCGATATGTTGAAAGCCTGGCGTCATTCCGCATTAACGCCTCTCCGCTCTCTTTCTTATCTGTCTCCGAGGTGCCGGGAATGCGCCTATGTTTATTGGTGCAGGGGCGGCAGCCGATTGTGGGCCAGATACGGCAGAGGCAGTGTCTGGTCCGAAGATCCGTGGATGCCCCATGAATAAATTCATTTTTGTCCGCGATGACGATGTCTGGCGTCTCTCTCGTTCTTTCCGCACTTTTTTTGATTATTGTTTTGATCGCGATATCCCGGTCGTGTATGCCGTCATCCCGGCAAAGATGCAGCCGGGTCTTGTGCGTTTTTTGAGGAAGAGGAAGAAAGAAAAGCCGATGATGCTTGATATCGTCCAGCATGGATGGCGTCATGCAGACCATCGCTTGAAAAATGAGGCGGCCCTTGGCCGGGGTAAATATGAATTCGGCCCTTCCCGTTCTTATCTTGTTCAGAGACACGATATTCTGGAGGGGCGGTCGAAAATGGTAGAAGCTTTTGGGGATGACTTTACGGATGCCTTCGTCCCTCCTTTTCACGGATACGACAAGGCGACATTGCGGATAGTGGAAGAGTGCGGCTTTGGGATGTTTTCCGCCCGCAAGAAAGAGATTTTTCCTCAAGGGCGCGTCCTGCCCCTCTCCATAGATATTTCTATCCCCGCAGGAGATCAGGCATTTGACTTGCGCTGGTTCATGGGCATTCTTTGGAAATGCATGAAAGGCCCTGGTCGGGTTGTTGGCGTGTTGAGCCATCACGAAAAGCTGGGGAACGTACGCTTGCGCCAAGACGCCTTCACTTTCTTGTCGGCGCTCAGAAAGCTCCAAAATGAAGGGATTTGCCGCTTGGCGACTTTTTCAAGGATACGGCGGCAGGATAATGCAAGAAGGGGCTATTGATAGAGGGTCTTGACTTTCTTGTCCAGGCACTTTGTTTTGGTCTTTGGATCCTGGATGTATTCGCAGAGTTCGGGAGAATTGTGGTTTTTGGCGGCATAGAAATAGGCAAAATCGTTTAGGTATTGTTCGGCAATCTCCGAAGGCCTGCGCGTATCAAAGAAGACATCGCACACCGTCTCACCCTTGCCTTTGATCCCCTTGCTGAATTTCTCACAGGCCAGTTTACTGCGATAGTATTTATAGCCGAAAAAGACGCCCATCTGCATGTAGTATTCGTTCCTGTCGAGGGGCCTGCCGGCAATGATATCAAGGGCTTGGCTGGCGAGGGAAAGGTTGTCTGTCAAGAATGCCGTGCAGATGTCCCGATGGGCCGTTTCCTTCAGGGATTGGCAGGTGTTCGTCTTATAGGCATTGCAAATGTTTCTGGCGTATTCTTTTTTGACATCGTTGCAATTTCCCTCAGCTTCATTTTTGATGACGATCAGGGCCTTTGCCAATTCTTCGCAGGTTTCGCCGCCCTCGTTTAATTCTTTGCACATGTCCGGATTGCCTTCGCGCGCCGCCGTGAATGTCACGATGTATTGAAAATCATAACTCTTCCTGATGCCTTCCTTGATCGCTTCGATTTCTTTTTCTTGTTCGGGCGTGACAGGGACGGCCCTCTGGGAAAGATGCTCTTCTTGCGTGGTCGTTTCTCCCGTTCGTACGAAACCGAAGACCAGTCCGGTCAGTGTCAGCGACAAAAGGATAAGGGTAAATTTTTTCATAGGCTTAATATGAACCGTGGCTTGAATGTGAATAATGGCTGACATGGTCGATCTTGACGCAACGCGTCGAATAAGGCGTGATCCCGAGATTGTTGGCATGCGAGCTGTGGTTGGTGTGTCCGGCAATCAGGTTGGCGGAGAAAGCGCTCAGGATGCCAAGGGCAGAAATCGTCCCCAATCCGATCTTGAGGATTTTTTCCTTGGAAACAAAACCGGATTCATCTTTGATAAATTCATGCAGGGTTTTTTCGATTTTTCTCTTTTTTTTGGGCCCCATGCGCTCTCCTTAATTAATGCCGCCAAAAAGATATTAAGCCTGTTTACCGGGCAACCTGTTAGCCGGTATGCCTGTGTACGGGTTGCCCTGTGGGCCGGGATGGCCGATTAACCGGTTTACTCGTTCACCCGCTAACCGGTTCACGAATTCTCCGCTATGCCAGCCAGGAAAGAAAGACTTCTTTGTTCCTGGCATCTTCCAGTATTCTATCAAAAATATATCTGATTTGGAAAGTAAAAATTTTATGGAGCCCCGATGCCTTGATCTTCGGTACGAGACTGTTGTTTTGCGCGTAATTAAGGACTGGGCAGGTTCCCAGCCACGGCAGGAAAGCCGTATTGTAGTCCCACAAATCCATCAGGGAAGCCTCGCAGAGACAGAAGACATTGTTGCTCTTCATCACCGTCTGGTAATCGTCTTTGAGGATATTGCCGAGCCGGAACATGCTCTCGCCGACCATGCGCGCCTCGTCACAAGGATAGATGTCGCCGTTCGGCATATACGCCAAGACGGCCCTGCCCGCCCCGCAGGGACTCATCATGTCGACATAACCCGGATTTTCCTTTTTGAAGATCTTCGACAGGATGACGGCGCAGAGGCGTTCCTGGATCTTGCGGCCTTTCTTATTTAATTTCAGGATATGATCCATTGCCTGCGTCCAGAAGGCGAGGAATTCTTCGGCCGTATATCCGATCGTGTCCCATTGATCTTTGGCAAGGCCGAGCCTCGACAAAGGGCGCAGCGCGATCCTTTCGCTCCCCAGCGAGAGGTATTCGTCGATGATCTTTTCGGGTTCCTGCAGACTGCGGCGCGTGATCGTGCATAGAAGATTGACGCTGTGCGGCAGGCCGTGTTCTTTGTAGATCTTTTTCGTCCTTGCGACGGCGTCCTTGACGACATCATAGGCGTCCTTGCCGGATCCGATGACCCGGTTATGGTTATGCACGGAGGCCGGGCCGTCGAAAGAGAAACAGATACCGACATTGTGTTTGGCGAGATAGGAGATTTTTTTGTCGTCCAGGAGGGTGCCGTTGGTCACCAGACTGATGGCGAGATGTTTGTTGCCGGTGTTGATGCGCTGGGCGTTCTCGGTGATGAATTTTATGATGTCCCAGTTGAGGAGCGGTTCGCCCCCCTGGAATTCGATGTTTGCATAAGGATTCTGGGTGTCGAAAACATATTTCAGGACCCTCGAGGCGACTTCGATCGTCATATCCTGCGGCGCGTTGTTTTTTGTCTGGCAGTAGAGGCAATTCATGTTGCAGCGTGTCGTGACGACCGCGATATGCAGGGATGTGTCGTTGAAGAGATGGCTGTGGAGGCGTCTGTACGTCTCTATCAGGTTTTTTATGGAGTTTTCGTCTGCGATGATGCCTGCTTTGAGCAATCGTTTGAAGAGGGCCGTTTGTTCCCCCAGGCCATTGCTTTCTAGCTGAACAAATTCCTTGCGATCCAGCATGTCCCAGGAACCGAAGAGATTGCTGACAAGATAATGGTTTTTGATGCGTTCGATGTTGTATGGCAGGATAGCCCAGGTGTTTTTTTCCGTTTTTTTCATTTCGCTCCTTGATGATTCCGCTTTGGGCGGCATGAGATCTTTTCTTGTTTCTAGTGTAGTGTCTCTAACGCTTTTTTATTCTGCGCCAGCCCTGAACCAGACTGAACGCTCCATGAAAAACATTTCGCAGTCGGTTCAGGACGGTGCAGGATTCCGCTATGCACAGAGAAAATAGAAGCCGCCGAATCTTGCCGGCGGAGCTTCACATTTCGCAAGAACAATAGAAAATCGAAAATAGACCGCAATGGAACAGTATCTTTATTAATATTTGCTCTATTTTCTATTGTTCCATTGCTCCAGTGTGGTATCTAAAATGTAAAGAAATTCGTAAGACACCACACTAGAGATGGCGCCGCGCGGCAAAGGTGAACGGAGAAAAATATCTTCTCCAGGCATCTTCTGTGGACCGGAATTGATTGGAACCGGCAAAGAAATCCACGATCGCCTCGCGCAAACGCGCCAGCTCTTTGAGGCGGGCCTTGCCGGAGACATTGTCCAGAGTCAAGTCGATCAGTTCAAGAGACCGTTCGAATGCCATTTGGCTGTAGGCCGGATTTTGTTTTTTTTTCCAGCCCAGGGCCCTCTCCACCTCGCTTCCGATATGGGCCATTTGTTCCAAAAACGGCAGGCGGCCCCATCGCCCCTGCGCAAGTTCTTTATGATGCAGGTTCATTGTCGGATCCTTTTTCTGACGACGGCGATGATTTTTTTGCGCATGCCTTCATCTTCAACCCCGCGGCTTCTATTATTTTGAGAAGGACGCATGTTGATCATGGAATCAAATTCTATATGGTCGTCTCCTGGAATGTCGGGATAAAGATTGATTCCCCAGAGGCTATTTTGTTTTGACCCCGCATCCAAGAGCATCGCTTCCAGGTCGGAATGAAGCTCGGCATCGACGGCAAGAAGTTCCTTGTCGACATCGACGACAGCCTTGACGAGGTTTCCGAATCTGCCGGCCGCCATGTCTTTCAGTTCATCTATGGTTAATTTCTCGGAAATAATTTTCATTCAAAATTTTGGCACTCCGGTATTATGTTTTGCCTGTCATGACCGGAAGCAGAACGGGATTTGCGGTTTATCCCTCGCTGTTCTTAAACGGGTCGAAATTCCCTGGATCCGAAGAGCCGGGGGTATTCGATCCATGGGCCTTCGCATTGATTAAACCAGCGGCACGGCGCGCACGTCGGGAATTTCGTTTTGGCCTGGAATTTACGGACGATGTCGAAATTGTCGACCGTTTGGTGGATTTCCTTGCATTGGGCCGGCGGAATAAAAAATTCAGAAGCGCAGCGTTCATAAGGCGCCAGGAGACAAAACGGCACGGCCTCCACCATGACGCGCCGTCCCGCCCGCAGGCCGATCTCAAGCCCCTTCTTGATGAACGGCGCCGCCGCACCGGCTTTCGGGACGATTTTCTTGTAGTAAGCCATGGCGTTGCCTTGGATATGGACAAAAGCGAATTGGAACTGGATGACGCCCAGCTTGACCAGCAGCTCTGCCAGCTCGGGCAAAAAGCGGTAATTCTGCTTTGTCACGACCGTGTTGGTGAGCGTTTTGATCCCCAGGCGGCACATGTTGTGGATCCCCAGAACGGTCTGACGCCAGCTTCCCGGAGAACGCGTGAGGCCGTCGTGGATGGCCGCCGTCGGGCCGTGGAGCGCAGGCGCGAACGTCGTCATTCCCGCGCGTATCATCTGTTTGCAGAAATTCTCTTCCGCGAATTTCCTGCCGTTGGTCTGTATCTGGATTTCGGTGAAACCTGTCGCTTTGGCGAAGGCGACGATGTCTTCGATGTCCGGCCTTATGCTGACTTCTCCTCCTGTCAGGACCACGTCGGTCTTTCCTTCGCGGAAGGATTCGACGAGTTCACGCTTGATCTGGCCGGTTGTCTTTTCGCCGAGAGGCCTCTTGTCCGCAACGACACAGAACAGGCAGTCGTTGGAACATTTGTATCCTACCTTGAGGTCGACCCGGCGGATCACAGGAACTTCATTTACGAAGTCTTGTTGAGGTAAAACAGGTAGTTTGCCCATTCAAGGACGTCTTTCAACTGAGCGTTTTTCAATTCGCAGTGACGATGGCTTTTATCTTTGGTTTTCAACTCTTTGACCCATCCCTTGTCCTCTTTGAGGAGGCGGTCAAGGGGTTCTTGTTTGTAAAGGTCTTTATGGAGTTTGAGAACGAAACTATTTTTTCCCTTTTTTTGCAACGGAAACATTCTTTTCTTCCTCCTCGAGCTCTTTGATCAGGTCTTCGATTTCTTTTTCCTCGGCTTCCTGGACGAGCGATGGGGCTGTTGAGAACAGGGCCCTCTGCATGAGCGATTTGATGGCATCGGCGTTGGCCTTGACGCGCGTGAAGTAATGCGCGTAATTCAGCAGTTCATTATAGAATTCCATGGCCAGTTTTTTCAGATCGGCCGACTCATTCTGGGGGTACAGATAGACGAAGAATTTGTCCGCCGACTGGTCCAGCAGGATATAAGCCTTGTCCAGGAAGACATACCCGGCCGCAAAGATCGTTTCTTTGGAATATATCTTGGCATTCAGGATGATCTCGGCGTGGTCAGCCGCGATCTTGATGTGTTTTTCTGGCATTTCTTCTCCTTTGATGGTTGGGTGTTGTCAAGGGGAACAAGAGAGGTTTGCGGGACATGAAATGTTTTATGTGCACAGGTAGATGTCCTTGACCGCGATGTCCGCATAATTGCTTGGGTTGTTTGTGTTGCGGATCTCGACGCGGTCGCGGACGTATATCCCTAGGACGTTATCGCTGGCGAGCATGATGCGCGAGTCGTAATCGCCGGAGTCGTTGTGGAAATCGATGTAAGGCGTATAACCGCTGCTGCCGCCTCCCAGCTCGATCGAAGCCCCTTGGTCGCTGGTAAGGGCGCCGTATGAAGTGCTCCCTCCCCATGTCAGTTCCCCGGCGTTTCCGAAGGCCCTGGAATTGCCTACGGCCATCCTGCTGGCGCGCAGGTCCGAATAGACACCGAAGGGCGAAGGATAATAGGTGGTGATCCTGACCTGTTCCTGGGCCAGCGCTGTCTGGGAGAGGGTGAGTAAAACCAAGACCGAGCCTATCGCGAGGAATATCGTCTTCATATATTTATCCGCCTCCGCTTGACCAGGAATGTCCCTACCTATAGGTATTGAAGGTTCGCTTTTTCAATGGTTCCGTTCGTCCAGCCCCAGTAATAATGGATCTTTTGCAAGTGGATATCTTTCCATAAGCTCCTGTCCAGATTGAATATGGAAAAGTTGTTCAAGACATAAATATAAAGCCTGTTGTCATTATAAAGTTGGATCCTTGTGGTCACGGCGCCTTTGTTAAAACGGACATAAGGTTGCGCAGAACTGCTTCTGCCGATCTCGATCGATGATCCTTGGTCGCCTTGCAGCCGCCCCATGGAGTTGGCGCCTCCCCACGCGAACGAACCGTCGCCGCCGGCATATCCAAGCGTCGAGCTGGCGACGCCGCGGCTCATGCGTATGTAGGAGAAAACGCCGTTTGGCGATGGAAAATATGTCGTGATCGTCACCTGGTCCTGCTGCGCCTGGGCCAGGATATTCCATGCGGCCAAAAAGACCGCCGCCACGATGAAAAACAATTTCTTTTTGCTCATACTAAAATTATATACTCAAAAAAGACAAAATGCAATTATTTGTTTGTTTCTAACCTATTTTTTCCGAAAAGCTTACGAGAAAGCCGTTCGATAGAAGTTCTGCGCTTAAAATATCTGCGATTTTATCTGCGGCCGCACGCTTCGTTGATGGATTTGAGCACGGAATTGATGGGTAAGGCCAGGATGTCGTCCAGGGAAAGTGGCAAGACCAGGGTCCAGTTTTTGTCAGAGAGCGTCCCCGGGAAATTGATGCGGTTCTTCCACGGATCGACTTCATAGAGTTGGTCGAGATCCAGGTAATCCTGGATCAATTGGATGCCGAAGATACAGGCGCTTTCCTGGATTTTTGTCAGGGCATTTTTGATGAAAGTCGTGGAACAGCTGTCCGGGTTTTCTTTCTCCAGACCCAGGAATTGAAGGAATTGTCGTTTCTCCTTGAATGATCCCCGGTACATATCCAGGAGGGTCCCTCCTTCGGAGGGCGTCGTTCCAAGGACGCCGAGAAGTTTTTCTTCGGTATCGATCTCCTGCTTCCATCGCAGGCGTCCATGGCGCGACGCCGCCGTGTCGAAAAGCGTTTCTTTGATGCGGTCGAAAGCGATGTTCTTTTTTTCGCAATTCCTGCGGAACAACGCTTCGTCGACCGTCCCGCATTCAAAATCCCACCAGGCGCAAAGGTTGCTCATGTCGTGCGTCGCGATCGTCGCCAGGGCGCATTTGCGGTAGTCTCCGGGGGATTTGAACGCATAGCTCTTGCCCCAGTCGCGCATCCAGCGCTGCACGTCGATGCCGGGGATGCCCATTTCGTTGAGGACCTTGAAACAACAATTCGGCACGGTCCCCAGGTCTTCGGCGCAGGCCAGCATGCCGGAGTGCTTGACCATCAGGGTCAGGAGGTTCCTGCCGTGTTTTTCCCATGTGTTCTCGTCGGCAGGATCGAAGGCGCCGTTGAGGCCGCCGTTTTCCGCCGGCTCGGACAGGGGGATGCTCCACACACGGAAGATCCCCACGACGTGGTCGATCCGGTAGAGGTCGTAAAAGTTCTCGGCATATTTCAGTTTTTCGATGACGTAATCGTAACGATGATGCGCGATGCGGTCCCAGTTGAACGGCGGCATGCCCCAGCGCTGCCCTTTGGAATACAGGAGATCCGGCGGCGCTCCCGACGAAAGGTCCAGCTTGAAACAGTCTTGGTGCGACCAGACATCGGCTGAGTCTCTTGATACGAGAAAAGGTATGTCTCCCATGAGGAGCACATTGTTTTCCTGGGCGTAGCTCCTGGCGTCCCTGAATTGCTCGAAGATCTGCCATTGCAGCCATTGATGGAACAGGATATTTTGCCTGTAGGTCTCGCGGAATGCCTGCAGGGTCGTTTCTCCGCGGTTCTTCAGATCGTCCGGCCATGCTTCCCAACCCATGCCTCCGTTTTTTTCTTTAATGATCTTGAAGAGCGCGTAATCCTCGATCCAGAAGGCATTGTCCTTCAAGAAGGAGCCGAAGCCGTCTGCCCCCTCAGGAGACGGAGATATAGATGAGAAGATATCCCAGAGGAGATCGAGCTTGGCTTTTTTAATCCGATAGTCGATCCTCGGACGGCCGGCAGGGAATTCATCCTTGATTTTGAGAAGACGCGGCAGAAAAGGTTTGATATCGGCGCCTTTGAGTTTTTCCAGGCGCAGATAAAGCGGGTCGAGCGCGAACATGCTCTGGGCATCGTAGGGCCTGAAATCGAAACCCGTGTCGTTCATGGGCAAGAGCTGGATGATGCTCATGCCGCAGGCCTTGCACCAGTCGACAAGGAGATGGATGTCGGGAAACTCGCCTATCCCTGTGCTTTTGGCGCTATAGACAGAGAATAATGGAACGACAATGCCTGCCCGCCGGTGGATGCCGATGCGTTTCCATTGAGCGGCCGTGATCGTCGATAAGAGATAGGTGTAATCAGGGAGTTGTTTCATGACCGGTTATTTTTATTTGCGAAAAACAGAAAAAGGGACGCCCGCAGTATCCGCAGGCGTCCCTTTGTTTCTTCGATCATGGACTTGGGGTTCATAGTCCTTTTTTGATGACATAGGCGCAAAGATCGACAACGCGGCAGGAATATCCCCATTCGTTGTCATACCACGCCAAGACCTTGATCATGTTCCCTATGACCTTCGTGGATGCCGCATCGATGATGGACGATGTCTTGTCGCCCCGGAAATCGATGGAGACCAGAGGTTCTTTGCAGACGGACAGGATGCCCTTGAGCCGCGGCGTCTGCGATGCTTTCTCAAGCGCGGCAATTACTTCTTCCGCCGTGGTCGTCTTTTCCGCTTCGACCGTCAGGTCGACCAATGAGACGTCCGGTGTCGGCACGCGGACCGCCAGACCGTCCATCTTTCCTTTGAGATCAGGGATGACCAGGCCGATGGCCTTCGCAGCACCCGTTGACGTCGGGATCATTGAAAGAGCCGCAGCCCTGGCGCGGCGCAGGTCCTTGTGCGGAAAATCAAGAATGACCTGGTCGTTTGTATAAGAATGGATTGTCGTCATGATACCGTACTTGATGCCGAAGTTATCCAAGAGGACTTTGGCCAGCGGCGCCAAGCCGTTGGTCGTACAGGAGGCGTTGGAGACGATATGGTGTTTCGCCGGGTCGTACTTGTCTTCATTGACACCCATGACAAAAGTCCCGTCTTCGTTCTTGGCGGGCGCAGAAATGATGACTTTTTTCGCCCCTGCGGCGATATGGGCCTTGGCTTTTTCGGCATCCGTGAACCTTCCCGTCGATTCGATCACGAGCTGGACGCCTGCATCCTTCCAGGGGATCATGGCCGGGTCTTTTTGGGAAAAAACCTTGATCTCCTTGCCGTTGACGACGAGTGCGTTTTCCTTGGCCGCGACCGTGCCTTTAAATCTGCCGAAAGTCGAATCGTATTTGAGCAGATGCGCCAGGGTCTTGGCGTCGGTCAAGTCATTGACGGCGACGATGTCGATATCCTTGGCGTTTTCTTCAATTGCAGCCCTGAAGACGAGTCTGCCGATCCTTCCAAAACCGTTGATCCCCACTTTAACTGCCATGATGCTTCCCTCTCTTTCTTGATGAGCGCACAATTTATGGAACTGCCGCCGAGCGGCAAGTGAACATAAATTGTATCTGCGCGAATTGACCCCGCAGCTTTTGGCGTGCCGAGTATCTGTTTGTCTATTTGTTTTTCAAACCCTTTTACCTTTTGAGGTCCCAAAAGGTGCGGGGTAAGTTCGGACATAAAGCTTATGTTCACCTTGTTCCATAATCTTGTCCTTTTTTATATCTTGGCCTCTTTGAGGTATTTGATGGCGATTTCCGGAGGTGTGGAGACCGCATAAAATCCTGTTCCCCATTCGAAGCCTGCGATGCGGCTCAAGCGCGGCATGATCTCCATATGCCAGTGATATCCCTGCCGTTCTTCTCCGTCGATGGGCGAGGTATGGATGATAAAATTATACGGCGGATCGTTCAAAACCGCCTTCATTCTTACGAGCACTTCTTTTAATATCCCGGCCATGCTGGCAATGCTGCCGTCGGAGATGTCATGAAAAGACAACTGGTGTTCTTTCGGCATCACCCACATCTCGAAGGGGAAGCGCGAGGCAAAAGGGCAGAACGCGATAAACTGGTCGTTTTGCGTGATGATCCGTTCTTTTTCATCCAATTCCTGACGGATCATATCGCAGAAGATGCAGCGTTCCCGGAACTCAAAATATGCCCCGGATCCTTTTAGTTCCTCGATCACGTTTTTGGGGATCATGGGCAGGGCGATGAGCTGGCTGTGATTGTGATCGAGCGTCGCGCCGGCGCCGCTGCCGTAATTCTTGAAAATCATGAGGTATTTGAAGCGTTTGTCTTTTTGCAGGTCCAGGGAACGCAGGCAATACATCTTGAGGACGTTCCCGATTTCCCCCGGCTCCAGGTCGGACAGGTCTTTCTCGTGGTAAGGGGTTTCGATGATGATCTCGTGAGCGCCGATGCCGTTGGACATATCGAAGATCCCCAGCCCTCTTCTGTCGAGATTGCCTTCGATCTGGAGCGCCGGGAATTTATTAGGCACCACCCTCACCTGCCATCCGGCCGTGTTCTTCTCGGTTTTGGGGTTGCGAAAGGCCTGGATTTCCGGCGGCGTCATATATTCGTTGCCGTAGCAAAACGGACAGTTGGCCGCATCTTCGTAATGATGCGGCGTCATGTGCAGGTCTTTGGGTGTCATGGGCTGGTCCATTTCCATGATGACCCAGCGTCCGACAATGGGGTCTCGCCTGAGCTCTGTCACTCCTCGACCTCCCTGAGATATTGCGCCGCGTCTTCCGGGGTGATGGGGCAGATATAGAACCCTGTTCCCCATTCGAATCCTGCTGTGCTGCCTAATCTGGGAATGATCTCTATGTGCCAGTGATAATCATCCTCGATGGTTGTCCAGTACCCCGCTTTTGCTTTTTTCCTGCGGAAAGGGGCCGTATGGAGGACGATGTTGTATGCCGGGTCGTCCAGAGCCACTTTTAACTTTGTTAAGACTTTTTTTAAGACTTTACCCAAGTAGAGGCGCTTTTCGACGCCCATGCTTGAAAAATCGCAATTGTGCTCTTTGGGGAGGATCCAGATTTCGAAAGGAAAACGCGAAGCGAACGCCGTGACGGCGATAAATCCGTCGAAGTCCAGGACGATCCTGTCTTTCGATTCGATCTCCTGGCGGACCAGGTCGCAAAAAACACAACGCTCGTGATATTCATAGTATTTTTTGGACCCGATCAGCTCCTCTTTGACGCGTTTGGGTGTTACGGGCGTGGCGATCAGCTGGCTGCGGGAATGTTTGACATGTCCTGCGCCGGCGGCGACCCCGTAGTTTTTAAAGACCAGGACGTATTTGAAGCGTTCGTCCCTCCCTAAATCAACGAAACGGTCGATCCAGCACGTGACGGTTTTGGCGATCTGCGTCTCTTCCAGATCGGCGATGTTTCCGATGTGTTTGGGCGTTTCGATGATGACTTCATGGGCGCCTATGCCGCTCATGACGTCATAGAGTCCCCGCCCGTGCCTGTTGATGCTGCCTTCGACCCGCAAAAAAGGCCGTTTGCTGGGGACGACGCGGGTGTCCCAACCGGGCTTGTCCGGCATACTTCCCTCTTTGCGGATGGCAAATATCTCGTGGGGCGTTTGGTCTTCTTTGCCTTCGCAAAAGGGACAATCTTCCTCTGTGTCCTTATGCGAGGGGGCTTTAAAACCTTTCGGTCTGCGGGAGCGTTCGACCGCGATGATGACCCATCTTCCAATGACGGGATCTTTTCTTAGTTCAGGCATGGTCTTATTCTGGGCAGAGCTTTGGTGTAATCGGTTTTTGATCCTTTCATCCGTGCAATCAGAGAACATTGGACCGCTGCTCTTGTAATGTCCTCAAATTTTAACACATCGCCGTATTCTTGCAAGTATTTTTAAGCGTTTGGGTGGGTCCGATGACCTCCGGAAACGGTCTCTGCCGGTACACAATCTGCCGGGATTTCTTAAGCTCCAAGGATATTTCCGATTTTGACGTCATGCCCGGCCAGAAAACTGGATACAGGCATTTTCCGGTGGGATTCAGGCAGGACTTCGGTAATGATGACCGTGCCCCGCTTGCAAGCAACAACCAGGGCATTATCTGCGGCCTTAATGATCGTCCCAGGCTTTGCTCCGCGGACAGGGCGGCCGGGTTTCAGTTCAAGGATTTTGAGGATTTTCCCCCGAAAGTATGTAAAAGTGCCCGGCCATCCATAGCACCCCCGAAAGCGATTATAAATCTGTGCAGGAGTCTCTTGCCAACGGATCAATCCATCCTGCTTGTGCATAAGAGCGGCGTAACAGGCTGCTTTTTCGTGTTGCTTCTTGAGGCGGCAGCGGCCTTGCTCGACCATAGCGAGGAGCTTGTTGATATACTTCGACGCCAAAACAGCCAATTTTTCATCCAGGCCGGGTGCCGCGTCATCCCGGCCGATCTTTAAGGCTTTTTGCAGAAGGATGTCGCCGCAATCCATGCCTGCGTTCATTTTGATAAATGTAATCCCCGTCGTTTTCTCGCCGTGGATGAGCGCGCGGTTCACCGGCGCCGCCCCCCTGTATTTCGGCAGGAGCGACGAATGGATATTGATGCTCATGATGCGCGGCACATCCAAAAGTCCGGTCGAAAGGATCCTGCCGTAAGAAACGACGAGGAAGACGTCTGCGTTTTCGTTCTTCAGCCTTTCCAGCGATTCGGCGCTATTAATATTCTCCGGCTGGAAGACGTTCAGGCCATGGTTGAGGGCAAAAGTCTTGACCGGCGTCGCGCCTAAATGCAGATGGCGTCCTTGTTTTCTGTCAGGCTGCGTCACGACAAGACTTACGGGAAATGCGCTCCTGTCGATGTTTTCCAGGATTTTAACGGCAAAGTTTCCGCTGCCAAAAAAGACGATGTTCATCATGTGTCATTCCCGGGCCGGGTCAAACGTTGCGATGACGCCGCTGCGGCGGCCGCAGACAATGCGACGCAGGGCCTTCTCTGTTTCTCCGAGTTCCTTGTATTTGATAAGCATTTGATAACGGAAATTCCCGCGCAACTTAAACGGCCTGGCGGGTTGCGGCTCAAAAATTTCTGCGGCCGTCGCGTGTCGTTTAAGGGATGTCTTGAGGATCCGAAAAGCTCTTTTCGCCGCGCTCAGGGCAACGGGTTCTGCGGCCGCCCTCGTTGTCAGGATCCCCAGCCTGACAACAGGCGGCAGCTTGAGTTCGCGCCGTTCTTCAAGCTCTTTTTTGAGGAAACCTGCGGTATCCTGTGTCTTAAGAAACCCCCAGACATAATGTTCGGGTATTTTTGTCTGGATGATGAGCTCGCCTTTGGTGATGCGCGACAATGTCAGGAAACGGCGAAAAGCGTCTTCCGTTGCGCGAAAATCAGGCCGTCCGAGCATGAGGTCCGCCGAGACCAGGACGATGCGGTCAAAAGAATGCCTGAAGACATCCGGGTCTTCCAGGATTTCCTGCGTCGCCAGCATTATATCATAAGATCCCGCCGGCTCGGCAGTCTTCGAGAATTGCACGACCCTGACGGACGGGAAAAGCCTGCGCAGCTCGCTCTCGACTTTTTCAATCCCGAAACCCGAATAGCGCACGTAAGCCGCTGAACATGTTGGGCAGATGTCCCTGGCCTCCTTCTCCAGATGACATGCCGGGCAGATCAAGCGCTTGACGCTGCGGTAATATGCCACAGGAGAGCTGCAGCGTTCGCATTCGACGGATTTTTTACACCTTGGACAATAGAGGAATGTCGAGAATCCCTTCTGGGGCACGAAGAAAAGCATTTTTTCTTTCTTTTCAAGCAGCTCCGCCACGCGGAATTCCAACACTTTGGAGACCATTTTTGTATGGCCTTTGGGAACGAATTCCTGCTGCATATCGACGATGGTGATCCGCGGCGCCGTTTGCGGCTCACCGCAGCTCAGCAAAGAGGCTTCCTGGCGTTCCACCAATGCAAAGGCCTCCAGAGAAGGAACGACGGCCCCAAAGACAAGCTTTGCCTCTTCAGCTTGCGCGATCTTGAGCGCGATATCCCGGATGTGATAGTTCGGGACTTGTTGTTGGCGGTAAGCAAAGTGTCCCTCTTGGTCGACGATGATAAGTCCCGGCCGGCGGACCGGAGAAAAAATCGCGCTTCGTGTCCCTATGACCAGGACCCCTGTTTTCTGTTGCGCTTTTGTCCAGGAGTTCCGTACAACAGCCGGTTTCTCGTGGGAAGAGATGACGCAGGCCGCGATACCTGTTTTTAATTGTTCGCGGGCGTGGGCGATCATGGCATAATCCGGGACAAGCACAAGGACGTCTTTGCCTTGGGCAAGCGTAGATTTGACAAGGGCGAGATAGGCCTTCCAGCGCGCATTGCCGGATACATCCTCAACCACATAGATATTCTTGGGCGGATCCAAGCGATCCAGTAATGCTGTTTCTTCTTGTGTCAGAGGATTGAGCGAAGAAGGCGTATCGTCGGACACGGTCGTTGCGATATGGCCCATTGACATTCTTAGGGGGCGGGGCAGGACAGTTTCAAACCCTTGGGCCAGGGAACAAAAATATTCGCGGCTCAGGAAGTGCGCCAACGATATCAGGCGGTCGTTCAGCAACGGCCCATGAGGATCGAGACATTCCGCCAAGGGCTTGAGTTTTTTTTCATAGGGAGACGTACGCTTAAAGGCCGTCACGTAACCTATGAGCTGTCTGCGGCCGAAAGGGACCCGGACGCGGCATCCGACGGCCAAGTTGCTGCGGCAGCGGGCCGGAATACGATAATCGAATGTTTCGTCCAGGGCCAAAGAAACGGGGATTGCTATCTCGGCGATTCTTTTCATGTTGTTCTTTTATCAGAGTTGGGCTCTGATGAGATTGACGATATCGGCTGTGGAAGCGGGCCGGGCCAAGGCGCGGCAATTAGCGCGGAAGGCATTAAGTTTCCGGACATCATTTTTGAAATCGAGCACCTCTTTTTCTATGTCTCCCAGGCCGGAAACGATCTTGCCTGCGCCCAAGGCCTGCATCATATTGGCATTGATGGTTTCCTGGCCGGGCAAAAGACAAAAGAGGATCATGGGCAGTTCCATGCTCAGGGCCTCTGTGACGCTCAGCCCCCCTGCCTTTGTGACCATGATGTCGGAAACGCGCATCAGTTCTTGCATATTATCCACGAAACCGAAGGCTCTGATGCGGGGGTGCTTCATATCGATGAGAGCCTGATACAACTTTTTGTTGTGACCGCACACCACCAGAAGCTGGGCATCGTTTTTCAGTCTGTCTGCAATTTCTGCGATGGGGCCTATCCCGATGCCGCCGGTGGCGACCAGAACGGTGAATACCCCCTCTTTGACTTCAAGCTTTTTACGGACAGCTGCGGCATCGTCGACATGGAGGAATTTTTCATCCAGAGGGATGCCCGTCACGACGATTTGCGATTCGCTGATGCCTTTTTTCATCAGGATGTTTTTAGTCGAAGGGGCAGCCGCGCAATAGAGGTCGGTACCGGGATTGACCCAAAAATTATGGACGCCGTAATCTGTGACGACGGTGATGATACGTGTCTTCAGCCCTTTCTTTATTTTAGCGTAGGCGGCAATCTCAGAAGCCAGGAATTGCGTGGAGATGATGATGTCCGGGTCTTCTTCAAGCAAAAAACGCACAAAGGGCCTGCAGGCCATCACATCCAGGAAACGCCGCAGGTGCACATTGATCCAGGGGAGTCGACGCGTATCGCTCAAACGATACATGATCGCCCAAAGCCATGGCAGGCGGCTGATGACGAAAGTATATCCGTCCGAATAAAGTTTTCTGACAAGAAACGGCATGTATTTGACGACGTCTGCCGTATGGACATTGCGATATGCGGATTTTGCCTTATGGAAAATGGCCTCGGCCGCTTTTTTGTGGCCGGAACCCGCCGTGGCATAAAGGATCAGGATTTTCTTAGAGTCGTCGATGGTCATGCTGCCAGAAACTCCCGGATAATTTTGAGTCTTTCAGGCGTCCCCATGTCGTAAAAAGACCCTTGGGCGACGTAGGCCGCCAGATCGTGATTCCGGATAAGGACGTCATAGATATCTCCCTCTAGGGAACAGAATTGTCCTGGAGGGATCATGCGCAATAGATTGCGCCTGAAAACGCCGACGCCGCCGGACGCATACAGGGCTTTTTCCGACGGAAGTCTTTTGTGGTACTTTTCTACCAGTCCTTTTTTATCCATCGTGATATTAAAGGCAAGTCGGCAGGATGGGTCTTTCGAAACGGCGATCACGCCCATCTTGTCCTGCTGGTTAAAAAAATCGGTCAGTCCGCGCAGGTTGAAAGGAAAAAGGGTGTCTCCGTTCATCAGGATAAAATCGCCGGCTATCTTGTTCTCAGCCAGCTTGAGGGCACCGCCTGTTCCCAGCGGCGTTTCTTCGTGCGAATAAACGATACGCAGGTCCAGCCCGGCACCGTCCTTGAAATATTCCTCGATCCGCTTGCCCAGATAACCTGTAAGGATCAGGATATCCCGATATCCCTGCGACTGAAGCATCCGGAGCTCATAATACAGGAAGGGTTTCCCGTGGATGGGCACCATAGGTTTCGGGATGGTGTCCGTTATGGGACCCAGCCTTGTCCCTCTGCCCCCGGCTAAAATGACGACCTGCATATTTTTGCTCATCCATCCAGCTTCTTTAATGAGACTTTAAGGTCTGGCCTAAAAGTCTCATTAAGCGCGTTCGTATCTATTGGCGGTGATATGCTTGGCGGCGGCTAGGAGGTTCTTTGCGATGAAATCAGGCAAGATATCCCATCTGCCGGCGTTTTTGAGCTTTTCGCGCCCCGAAAGCACCAGGATGGTCTTGCAACCGAAAAGCTTTCCTGCCTTGACATCTCTTAGGCTGTCGCCGATAAAATATGAATTATCTTTATCCACTTTTTGGCCTGTAGTCGCCTGTTTTAAGAGGCCGTCTTTGGGTTTTCTACAGGCACAGTTCATCGCGTCGGTATGCAGGCAATACAGGGCTTTTTCGATCCTGCCTCCCTGCCGCCTTGCCTGGGCCAGCATGCGGTCCGTCATCTTATCCAGTATTTCTTTGGAATAAAGCCCTTTGGTGACGCCTGCCTGATTGGATATCACAAAAATACGATATCCTGCCCGTGTCAGAAGCCTTACGGCCCGCAAAGACCCGGGCAGAAAACGGAAGTCACGCAAGCGGGTCACGTATTTGCCGTCGCCGGGGTATTTGTTGATGACGCCGTCTCTGTCTAGAAATATGAATTTCATGCCGGTGGGGGTTTAACCTCAGAACACTATTTCAATAACTGATTGACATCGAAGGTAATAATGATAAAAATAATAGCATGGAAAATCAAGTGCGTAAAGAACGCATTCTCGTTGTTCAGCCCTATGGAATAGGCGATACACTTTTCATCTTTCCGTTGCTCAAGGCCTTAAAAGTCCAGAGAAATGCGGAACGCCTGGATGTGATCATCGGCCCCAGGACCCGCCGGCTCATGCAGCTCTGTCCATATGTCGATGAGATCCATGTCATTGATAAGGACCTTTGGAAACGCATGCCTAAGATCGCCGTTTTGCGTGAAAAAATAAAACTTCTTTTCCATTGCGCCTCGAGACACTATGACCTGGCTTTCGATTTTTCCATGCAGCCCGAATATTCATTTTGGGCGAAATTCTTCCTGCGCATCCCCGTGATCGCCGGGTTCAATTACAAGAAAAGGAATATTTTCCTTAACAGACCCCTCGATCTCCCTGAGCAAGGCTACAGCGGCAAGAGCGTCATCGAATACACATGCGATCTGGCCGGCTTGATCGGCCTGGACATCATTGATAAGAAACCGGAACTGAAACTTGCTTCGGACATCGAGGAGTCGGCAGAAAAACTCTTAAAGGCAGGCGGCTGGAGCGGCGGTCGTTACATCGTCGTTTCTGCCGGCGGAGGCGCCACGTGGGGCATGGACGCCTATTACAAACAGTGGCCGCCGGAATATTTTGTGCAGTTTTTAAAACTTCTGGAGGTCTTTTTTGACCCGGGTCCTGTCGTCTTATTGGGGACGCAAGACGAACAGCGCTTTGAGAAACTTTTCTGCGGTTTATCGGTAAAGGTCATCCCGCTTTTCGGAAAAACGGACATCGCCGAGGCTGCAGCTATTATCAAACATGCCGCTTTGTTCATCGGAAATGACGGAGGCCTGGCCCATATCGCCTCCTGTCAGGATGTGCCGATGGTTGTTTTTTACGGTCCTGCCGATCCGAAGGCCTATGGACCGTATCCCCCCAGAGAGGACGCAGTTGTTCTGTCCAGGCGCCTGCCCTGTCAGCCCTGCTATCAATATTTCCGCTATAACAAATCCTGTAAAGATATTGCCTGCCTTAGAGGATTCCTGCCTGAAGATGCCTTGGCGCAACTTAATGAAAGACGATTTTTTGAATTTTTTAAGAAGTGATT